>JACLAB010001343.1_pt1 | contig 11396 bp, 14 predicted proteins | sample 8027921 | NCBI WGS metagenome assembly JACLAB01 (sample SAMN15725117, study PRJNA655200) | protist metagenome | isolation source: fluorescence activated cell sorting (FACS) single amplified genomes of... | place: USA: West Boothbay Harbor, Gulf of Maine | collected 2000-07-19
GGGTGGTAGAGGATACCAAGGCAGGGGCCAGGGTGGCAGAGGGGAAGGTAGAGGGGTGCGTGGGTACGACCAGCAGTCTCATGGGATGCCACAGAATCTGGACCCTCGCAGCGCCGAGTATGTACATTGGTGGACTCTGGTGGGATATATCTCTATACAATGGCCGTTACACCTGACCATCGCATTCATAATCCTGATCATTGCCATATTATGCACAGATATCACCGCCAGAAAAGGGCTGCGATGAAGAAAACAAGCCAAAGAGGGGGGACAGGAGGTGATGGGAATAAGCCAAATCAGAGAGTTCAAGAGCTGGACCCGCTCAACCCTAGCAGCCAGACGTACGTCAATATAAGCGGCGTTTATGAGGTCGCCTCTTTATACTTTCCTATTATATCCAAGAGTGAGTGGCTCATGTGAAATATCTTGTCTAGTTCTATCACACATGTGATAATCATGACGTGCGATAGATCTGAAGAGTCTAATGTAGTTATATCACATATCTGATAATCATGAACATCCAACACAACTATCGTACTAATAATGACCTCCATACTTCACAATTAACAGATATAATCAGGATCTGGATGATAGGACGAAAAAGCAGCAGCAGCGCATCGCGGAAAGGGAGCAGAAGGCGGCACAGGAGCAAGCTATGCTGGTGAGTGCTTGAACTTCAGAAGGCTACAACTCTGTATCATTGATATAGCTCTATCAAACCTTTGCGTATCATGACCATCACACACAATCATCATGCTCATATTGTCTCCTACAATTGACACTGCAGGCCGAGCAACAGCGGCTGTTGTTCCAGCAACAGGAGCGCAAACGGCTGCTGGAGAAAAGGGAGGGTGAACAGAGGGAGAACGAAGAACGGGCAGATGAGGTAGAGGAGGATGTAGAGGACAAATGGTCTAGATTTGCCACCGAAGAGGAGGAAGAGGTGGCGGATGAGGATGAAGAGGCGGATGAGGATGAAGAGGCGGATGAGGATGAAGAGGGAGGAGACAAGTGGTCTCAGTGGGCTACCTTGGAAGACGAAGAAGAAGAGGAAGAGGGGGAAGAAGAGGGACCCTCTATGGGATCTTCCGTCCCCTCCGCGGGCTATGATGATCTCCCAGAGACACTCCCAGAGGATGCTTCTATAGAGCCCACAGGCCATGACGCGGTCAGCAATAATGTGCCTTTCCACGGTTCACACGGCACAGGCTCGTACCAAACAGCTAGTGCTGAAGCTCTGATGTCCCGTCGTTTTGACTCCGCCCCTATAAGCGGTGAGGATGAGGAAGATGAGCTTTTAGGCCCAAGTGTGGGTCCACCTGTTCCTTCTGTATATTATGGAGAAGCGGAGTCCGAAAGTGAAGAGGAGCAAGGGCCTACAATGCCTACAATGCAACCTGCCGCAGCTGCTGTTGTTGCGAAAACTCAGCCTAAGGTGACCCTCGGACTATCTGCGCTGGGGATGTACTCAGACAGCGAGGATGAAGACGAGGAGGATGCAAGTGCCGTGGCTGGTATGGGGGTTACATCATCCATCCCTTCGTCTCTCAGCGCGCTAACCGCGGAGATAACGGTGGGGCCTTCAAACAGTCTAGCATCAAACCTAGCACAAAATGTTCCCTCCTCTTTTTCGGAACGGCAAGCCGAGGATGTGTTGCCTGGGCCCAGCCTTCGCCCCGCGGGGTATGGGATGAAGGACTCGCCTTATGAGGAGACGGATAGCTATCGGAATGTTGAGGTACCAGAACATGTGGAGTCGGTACAAAGCAAAGTCAGTAAGCCTAAAGTCTCTGTGGACAAAAAGCTGCTTGGGTTTAAACCAGCGGCGCTAAGTAAGAAGCGACCAGCAGGAAGAAAAGAGACGCCGCTGGCGGAGTTGCAGAAAAAGAAAACTACTGAGCCATCTGCGACAGATGCGTATGCTTCGTTCATGGAAGAAATCAATGAAATAACCAAGGAGGAGGTAAAGTAGCTATGGCGTGGAGTAGAGAACCAGAAGTAAATAATGCCGCATATGTACATCTTTACAACAAGTTATAAAATTTGTTTGTTCGGATCCACTTTTCTCTTCTTCCTCTCCTTCGGTTCCGCCTTGGGTGCTGCCTCCTCTTCCTCCGAAGAAATGCCAGGATCATCGTCAGACTCGGCGAACCCAACCTCGCCTTTTCCTTCCGCCTTCTCACCCTCCACACCTCCTTCTCCCCCATGCTCACCCTCTAATGCCTCTTCGCCATCCTCCGGCTCATCGGGTTCCATTTCATCCATGTGTTCGTTGTGCTCAGCATTTGCCATGGCTTTGATGTTCTTGAGCTTCTTGCCGTGGGTAAAGTGCTTCTCCCAATCTAGGGTCAAATGCGTTTTCGAGGCCTGCAATATCTCTTCGTCTTCTATGTACATCCGCTCCATCGCTTCGGTTGCAACAGACTGATCCAGTCCCAGCTCCTCCATCTGTTCGCGCAGCTCTTGGCGCTTGACGCGCCTAGCGTCTGCCTGGTCCCTTTGCATCTTGATTAATCGCTTCACCTCTACTCTACGAGCCACCTCGGTCTCCACTTCTTGCACCTATAGTAGTCAAATAGAGTCATTATGAGTATGATTGTTAGGTATGATGGCCATACTACTATAGTATGTGATAAAGATATATTAGGCCTTTCAAAATATCCAGTTATGAATACAATACTAATAATGTAGAGATATATCCCCCTCAAAAACCACTCATAAATACACGTACCATCACGCGGAGGAACTCCAGTTGGTAACTGTCCAGTGGACGCACGTTATTGTAGAAGTAGATGTGGTCCATAATCGAGTCCAAGTCGAATGCGAGGCGATGCTGGATCAAGTTATCTATAAACATGTGCTCCTTCGCAGAGCGCCAATGGAAGTCGAGGTCCTCATATTCTCGCATCTTGAGCAAGATTTCATTGTATTTAGAGGCGGAGTCCTCATCTATGATCTGCTCTATCGTGATGATACCTTCTTGCTTCACTCCTGGTCTCAAAATGACCTCTGTTCGCTCGTTGAATCGATAGGTAAGATGTTTGTGGAACATTGTCAGTGCTGCCGTGAAAAGATGCCCACGTGCATTGAATCGACGAAGATTGCTCTCCGTAGACCCCATCGCCACCAACTCCAACTGTTCCTGTACTTTCTCATACTCTTTCATTTCCAAATAACATTTCACTGCCATCTCCAAGCAATGGTCACTTTGGTCCAGAAGCTGTTCTCCAGCTAAGAAATTGGCCGATTTTTTGAAATGAAATGCGGCCTCTTCAAAATGCTTCGCACTGTAATGAAAGTAAGCGACTTTTCTTTCCATTCTAGCTGCGATGTCGAATTTGCCAGCGTCACAATATATTGATATTGCACTACGCATAGCACGTACACATTCACCCTTGTCTACTTTTAAAAAGACTTCAGCCGCCTCTGTGAACAAAGTTGCAGCCTCTAAGAACAGATTCAATTTTTGATGCATCTTGGCGCACTTCACTAGCGTATCACCGCTTTCGCGAAATTTTGCACATGCGCGAAAAGACACGCTTGCTCTATAGTAGAACTGCGCGCAATCGTCAAATTTCAGAAACGCTGCAATGGCAGTCTTCCCACTCGTGCCCTTTTGCAGCAATTCTTCAGCCTTCTCAACCAATATCTTACCTCTCCTTTTGTGCACCTGAAGACGCTCAGTGAACGTCATTGCGGCTGGTGCTGTCTCTGAATCGTCGCCCATAATTCAAACTCAATGTAAATCCCTGAAACCAGCAGTTGAATCACGAGAGATGAAGGGTTTTCAGGGTGTAGCACTTCCTTTTCGGACTGAATCGATTCTTTAGTCTATTATATTGGCTATTGACTAGTACTTAACAGAATTGGATACCATCTCTGTTCCCACTGTAACAGCTTGAGTCGAAATGAGGTATAAGAATTTTAACTTTTTTTGCGAAAACTTCTCTCTCGCACATTACTAAAACGTACGCTATTATCAAAAGATTGTTGAGCCAATGGCGTTAGTATGCCTCGCTCTACTCGTACCCAACGCAAAGTATATGCCCAAGGTCTTCTCAAAACAATTACTCAAAACCGTTGCATACAACTCGACGGGGAGAGCGAACGCAGTGAGCGGATGCGGTTGAGGTGGAAAAACGACATGTAATTGCTGAGTCGACATCTTAGTGCGTCCACTGTATTGACTCAAAAGATCAAATGTTGGTTTATTTCGGAGAAGTTTGTGTCGTGTGGATGCTAGCACTTACTATGGTGTCAGCTTTTACTTCTACGACTAGAGTTCTAGCCCAGAGAAATATGGTGCTGAACGCAGAGGTGGAGATCGTTTTTCCCAACAAAAAGAAGGTTATGGTAGAAAAGGGTAGCAAGCTCTCTGATGCTGCAAAAAAGGCTGGGTTTAAACCTAACTACGCGTGTTCTGAAGGCAAGTGTGGGTCGTGTGAACTCAAGAACGGTAGTAAGAAGGTGAGACCTTGTACTGCCAAGGCTGTAGGCCCTATGATGCTCACTAACCCTTAGATATAGCTGGGCACAGATAGCTTACATGATGATATGACATGTAAATAGGTAACAAACATTCACAATACTTAACACATGGTACAGATCTCTACTCTCTCAATCTACCATTGGTATGAATCAATTACTACTACCTATACACAAGCTAATTACTACCAACCTCCTTATTTGTCTTCATGCTCTGTTCCATTTCCCTTACCTTCGCGATCTTGCGCTGCAGCATTCGGATACGCGCGGGAGACGGGAGCTGGGGGTACCAATCCCTGGCGAGGCGAAAGAACGTGTTCACGGTCTTTTCGAAGTCGTCATTCACCAGCTCTTCGTCAAATAGTCCCTCCTCCTTGGACTCCTCTAGCTCTAATACCGCGTTTTTTATCCGTAACTGAATGTCTTCTTCTGTCTCGGTGGCTCTGATGTCCAGCCGTTCCCTGAGCATGTTGATGCTCTGCGGGGACACGAACACGTACTTGGGCCTCAGGCTCTGGGTAGACGCGACGAACTTCTTGATGCTCTTTGCCCCTTGAATGTCGACCTCGATGATGGGGATTTTCTGTTCATTCGTCACAGATTTTAATGATTCGCAACTGATACCATAATAATTGTTATGAACCTTTGCATTCTCCAGGAACAGACCATCTGCTAACATAGCATCGTAGAATTCTTTTGTCACAAAATGGTAGTCTGTGCCATTCACTTCTGAGCCATTTACTGTATCGATTCTCGGTGCCCTCGTCGTATGCGTCACAACTTTCTTGAAAAACTTGGAATAGTCTTTCATAAGCGCTTTGATGAGTCGGCCTTTTCCAACCCCACTAGGTCCACATAGTATAAGTGGCGCATCAACATATTCTGCAGGCATAGGTCGGCTCCAATCCGCTATAGTGCGAGTGATCAAATCCTTGTCCAGCAGGATCTTAGCCAATTTTTTCCGCTGGTAGTCTTCGTCAATCTTTTTGGAATACCCAGGAACTGGAGAGGGCTTAAATAAAGAAGATCCAGGTTCAAGATCCTCAATATCTCCATTCCTGACCTCACTCTGGGCACTAAGAGATTGATATGAGGACGTCACTCCATAAATGTCTCTATTTCGCACCTTCAAAGAAAAGCTTCTGATTGCAGTCATTAAAAATAAAAAAACAAGGCATTTTCTCACTAAAATCCTAAGCATAACTATTTTTTGTGTAAAACCAGCTCAAGACGCTTCAATTCTCCAATTTCGATTCGAAAAAAGATATTCGAATCGCGATTTAGACAAAATCGTCGATCTCTGGAATTAACTGACCCCATCACCTTTCGCATTACATCTACGGGTTGCTCATAAGAGATATGGAAACCACTAAGATCGACAAAGGTACGGATAGGACGGAGGAGCAGACAAATATGGATATTGCTCCTTCAGAACAACCCCTTTTAAAGATTGAAACAAAAGAAGATAATGCAAAGAAGGGTGTCAAGAGGAATCGGATCTCGAAGCGCAATAAGTGGGAAATCCGAGATCTAGGTGTGATGGATCGCGGACTGAATATCGGGGCGGGCACCTACGGTGTTATATTTCAAGCTTACGACGATGGCTTTCCAGTTGCTCTGAAGAAGATTAACAGATGGAAAGAAAGGTCGCAAGAGGGGTTCCCTGTTACGGCTATTCGAGAGATCATGATATTGAAGTATTTGTGCGAGTTAAATCACGAGAACGTAGTGGACTTGCGTGAAATTATCGTCTATGACGAAGAGTATGATGACGAGGAAGATAAAGAATTGAACAAATCGCAGGGATTCGAGAACGGAGATGTCTTCATGGTGTTCGAGTTGGTGGAATATGACCTCTCTGGTATGTATGCTGCTGCTTAACTTTTGACTTCGATCTCAAGTTGCTTTCTGCTTCAAATTCAATGCTATATATCACTAATTATCCTCGCCCAACCGCATTCATCGTGTTCATCATGACTGCAACAGGCCTTCTGAAGTCTCAGAACGTGCATTTATCTGAGGAGCACATCCGCAGCTACACCAAGCAGTTGCTGGAAGGAGTAAATTTCCTGCACGAAAACAAGATTCTCCACCGGGACATCAAGAGTGCCAACATTTTGGTCACCGCGGGGAACGTACTAAAGATCGCAGACTGGGGCCTTGCCCGGTTCTACGAGAGGACCAACCACCGCATGACGGTTGAAGTGGTCACACTGTGGTACCGCAGTCCAGAGCTACTGTGCGGAGTGCGACGTTACGGACCGGAGATCGATTTGTGGAGTGTAGGCTGTATCTTTGGTGAAATGAAGACCACCCAGCCCATTCTCGCTATCAAGGATAATGACGCTTCCCGGCAGATGGAGCTGCTATGGAACGAGTGTGGCACGCCCACTGGGGATGTGCTGAAAAAGTACGAATCGTACCCCTTATGGGAGAGCTGCAAGTTCCAGAAGCAAGTAAATAGAAAGATCAGCCAGAAATATGACCGCGACACGAAGAAGTGGGACACGAAGTCTTTACTGCTACTCGAACGTTTTTTAGACTTCGACCCAGAGACGCGTATCAGCGCTGTGGATGCGTTGAATGACGATTACTTCACCTCCAGACCCGTGAAAGCCCCGGATGAATTACAAGTGTTCGAGAGAGTAGATTGTCCCAGACATATGGATGCCGAGGAAGCGCGGAAGAAGCAGAAGGAAGAATACGAAAAGGAGAAGTCGCGTAAAGAAAAAGAAGCTAAAGCAAGGGCCGATAAGGCCAGGCATGAGGAACGGGTGAGGATGAACGTTCGGTTAATCCTTGGAGGGCTCTATATCTACACCATTGCTATAGTGTTGCGTGTTTGATGGCTTATCTGAAAGCAGTGATATAGCTCTATCAGATGTATGAGTATAATGACGTGCGATAGATGTGAAAGATGTGGTGTAGCTCTATCAGATGTGTGAGTATCATGAAATATTCGCATAACCACTGTACTCATATTTATTTACATTTCATCTTGTGGATAGGCGGTAGAGCAGCAGAGCAGGCACATCGCAGAGAAAGCTAAGGCGCAGGAGAACAACAAGTACAAAGTTGTTAAGAAGAAAAGGTAGAAAATAGGGAGCCCTAAAAATAAATAGCAATAGAAGAAGGAAGGGCGTAACATTTGTCTGTGAGCTGTATATTAATGTACATTAAGTTCTATCGTTAACAATACATACAATGTAATAATACCTAACTGATGGAGAGCCCGAAGCCAATCTGGAATGGCCTGGTCACATCGGACTCCACCCTGACCAGTGGGATGGAGTAGGTCAGCTCCATGCGTGCCATCTGACTGAAGCCGATGCTCAGTCCCCCACCAACCGCCACCCGTGGCGCAGGTCCGAATAGCGAGGAAAACGCGTTCTTGTAGGATACCCCAGCCGCTTTATTGGCGCAGAACCGGCTCCAAAAGGCGGGACTCCCCATGCCCCCTGCAGTGACAAAAGCAATGCATCGTATGCCCGTAAGCTGCTCTGAGGCATCCCGGAACGGCAAAGGTACGGAGAATAGAGCCGTTAGAGATAGCTTACTCACCCCCCCTAATGCATCGCTAGATCTGGTCAGTGCGGAGGGCCCCCCAGCCACCAGGGAAGATAGCGCATTCGCAGTATTTGCACTGTTTATACCATTACTATTGCCATTGTTAGTAGTTCCACTAGTAATGAGGTGTTCTCTTCCTGTCGCAGAGCGCGCTCCGATGCCGAAAGTGTCGAAGCCCCGCAGGGACATGGGACCTCCCATATGGAAGCGGTCGCTCAGAAAAGTGCGGATGTTCTGTTGGCGCTGCGTGTCATCTCCTGCTCTCCCATCTGAGGCTAAGGGGGAGGGGTTTCCCATACCTAATACCGCAGCGAATGGCAGAAGGAGACCTGCGGAGAGCATCAAAGACGCGGTAAGGCCCGTCTGTCCCAGGACGGGAGGTCCCAATATGGTGTGCTTCTGCGCGTTCACTTCCGTTTTCAAGAACTGAGCTGTGCCAGGGGGGAGGGCCACCTCTATTTCGGTACCTGTTACGTTTGCAAGGATGTGCAACGGGCGTTATAAGTGTGATGGTGACGTACGATAGGTGACGGTGGTACGGGAGCTTATGCACTCTAGATATGACACAGCTACATTGCAACTTTCATATACACTACTCAGCATTGATCACAGTAATGATATAGAGATACACCCCTACAGCTAAAAAGTCCATCATAACCCATACGGAACGTACGTAGCAAACTCCCCTTTGTGGGGTTGAAGCTGCTGTCCCTGGTGTCCGTGGGGGTCCCGATGTACTTCAACGACAGTTTAGAGCTGCTGCTTGCTGCGTGTAGGATCCCCCCGGTGGCGTCCTTGATCCCCAAGTTCTCTCCCACTTGGTGGGCTCGAGGCACCTCGTCGCGAAATACCATTGCTGCTGATAGCTCATGAGCCCCATCCTTACTCGAAATTTTCGTGCTCAACGCGGACTGTTTCTCTTTGTGTGATTGGTAGAACGTCTTGTCTTCGTCGGTGAGTGTGCCGGACAGGGTCAAGTCGTCCAATCTCTGGTTGATATGCGGCACTTTAACTTCGAGATCATACGTGTTCATCCCCATCTTACTCGTGCCTATTGCCACCTTTCCTGTCTCGCCGTATCCAAAAGGGCTTCGCAGCGCCCCTGTAACGGAAAAGAACACGTCGTTCGATCGCGAGCCTGGCTTGACATTTGTCTCCATCTCTAGCTTAGGCACGATATTCTCAATCACCTCGAACTGCACCTCCACCGCTCGTAGATTAGCACCGCGGCTCTCACCATTGACAGGATCGATAGTATTGGGCACATTCATGGAAGCATTCACCGATTTGAATAGGCCTGAGCGCTGCATTTGCTGGTTTAAATTGATCACCGCGGCCTGGGCCTCCTCGATGCTGCCAAAGCCATCAGATGTTCCTATCTTCAACCCCGCGCTTAACTCCTTCTCAAAGTACACACTTTTTATCCTGTTGTTGCCTTTGATGTGCACATTCTTTATTTTGACCGGGTCTGCCATTTCAAAATACCTATGGGGCGTTTCCTGGCAATCTAAATATTTCAAAAAAATACAGAATGTCCCAAACTTCGGAGGGCTTTATATCCAAGGCAATCTTATTATTTCCTATCTGGATCGCCAGTATGAAAATTGTCCTACCTAACAGTAAATATTGGGTTAAGACTTCATCATTTGTTGTCAACCGAAGGCAACATGGATAGCTTCGACAACTCTGCTAAAGAACACAAGGAAGAAGGGAAAATTCGCTTCCTTGCTGAGGGGAATATGCAAAAGCACTAGAGAATTACGAAGAATATTTAGATGCAGGACATGAGAAGGTATCAAATCTACGGAATAATATTGTTTTCTGTCATCAAAAACTGGGAAAATCCCATGAACACCTGAAGAAGGCCGTACAGATCCGTTTGTCACAATTTACGATCACTCTGTTACGCGCGCATGGGTGATTTCGATAAAGCTATAGCTATGAAACACGACACGCGTATTTTTCAGGCTTTGCTCGTCTTCGACAAACTAAAGATCTTCTAACTAAGTTCAATAAAAAGAGAAGTTCAAGTCTTCTCCATGGTAAAGACATAAAATTTTTGTGTTTTATATTAAGATGTGTCTCAATATACAATTATTCAATATTTATCTATAACCCGATCTACCAACCTAATCATTTTCTGCTCTTTCCTCGCCTATCAGATAACATGGAACTCGTAAGGGTCGGCTTCCCCCTTTAGGTCCTTGATAGCAAAGCCCATCGCGGTCATCTGGGCCCTTAAATCATCCGCCATCGCCCAGTCCTTCGCCTTCTTCGCAGCAACGCGGGCGTCTGCCAGTGCACGGACTGCCGCGGGAGCCGCGTCTCGAGAGATAGGGGCACTTCTGTCCACATTTTTGTGTGGTGTGGCGCCTTTTTTTGCCCCTTCTCCAGTGGACTCGAAATAGGTGTCTGGTACCTGGAATTGTTAAGAATATTTGAGGGGGAATTATTATTATTATTATTATTATTATTGTAAAAGTTGTGTAGGAAACTCATGATCAGCATGCAAAAGATAGAACTACACAAGGCCTTTCACATGAACCAGTCAGTATTGGATATGCTAACAGTAGTCTAGAGATACAGCCCTCTAACATCACCATATCATATATAGCACATACTGTGTACAGTACCCCAAAAACAGAATCCATCTTCTTCACCGCACACAACGCAGCCTGCGCAGCGCTAGCCCCGATCGCCCCCGAACCCTGGGCTTTGGCTTTCTTTATTGCCTTTTCGGCAGCCCCAATAATACCGAAGAGTGCGGCGGTGGCCCTGGGAGCATTCAAATCGTCCAGCATGGCATGTTCAAAGCGGGAAACGCATGAATCTGCCTCTGCGGCCAAGGCCTTGTCGCTAGTGCCCTGGTCTCCACCTATTTCGAAGTTTTGCGAATTTTCCTGACTTTGTTCCTCCAGTTTTGCCACTACTTTGTCGATTCGCTTTAAGCTATTGGCAGCCGCCCTCAGTGCATCCGGAGTGAAATTCAGCTGCGATCGGTATTGCGCTGTGACAATCATATATCTGAACGCGCGTGTATCAAAACTGTTCTGCACGACCTGCCGCAAAGTTTTGAAATTCTTTAAACTTTTGCTCATTTTCTCATTGTCGATATTGACAAATCCATTATGCACCCAATAGTTGCAGAACTTCTCCCCGCTAAACGCTTCTGACTGTGCCACCTCGTTCTGGTGGTGGGGAAATACAAGGTCTACCCCGCCGGCGTGGATGTCTATGGTGGGTCCGAGGAAGCAGTTGCACATGGCGCTGCAGATCATGACATTTAAGGGTCATATGAGTATGATCATAGTGTGGAATGATTACGATACTTAAGAACATAGTAG
>JACLAB010008814.1_pt1 | contig 11390 bp, 8 predicted proteins | sample 8027921 | NCBI WGS metagenome assembly JACLAB01 (sample SAMN15725117, study PRJNA655200) | protist metagenome | isolation source: fluorescence activated cell sorting (FACS) single amplified genomes of... | place: USA: West Boothbay Harbor, Gulf of Maine | collected 2000-07-19
GTTCCACCGCCACCGCCGCCACCGTCAGGTACTATCGGTATCGCGGCAATTGCAAGTGCGCACACATGGGCCCAAAAGGCGCGAAAGAAGGTGAAAATGTTACACTGGGAGAAGCTCCAAGGTGGCGCCATTGGAGGAACAGTGTGGGAAAATGCAAATAAAAGCGATCTGTTGTTGAATCTTGATCAGTTAGACAATATGTTTGCCATCGAAGATGCGAAAGCCAAGGCGAAGGTTGCAGCAAAAAAGCAGAGGAGTGTGACATTGATCGATCAAAAGCGCTCGTTGAACATTAGTATCCAACTTGCTGGCTTAAGAATGCCATTTGCGCAAATCAAGGATGCGCTAATCGCCATGGATGACGATGTCTTGCAATCAGAGCAGCTTGAAGTAATCGCAGCGTCAGTTCCGACGTCGGCAGAGACCAAGATCATCCTTGATTACAAAGGATCAAAGGAGGAACTGGCCACTGTCGAGCAGTACTTCATGCACATCATGCAAATCCCCCGTCTCGAAGGTCGCGTCAATTCATTGCTTTACAAGTCCACGGCAGCAGATACGCTTAGAAAGGTCCACGAAGATTACGCTTTACTCGCAGACGCTTCGGCATGTTTGCGTAAAAGCAACCTTTTCGTCAAAGTCCTTCAAGGCATTCTCGTCGTTGGTAACCATTTGAACACTGGCTCGTATCGAGGATCGGCATCAGGCTTTAGACTTGACATGCTTCTGCGTCTCAAAGATTTCAAAGCGATCGATCGCAAGACTTCGCTCTTACACTTTGTCTACCAAGAAATACGCAAGACGGACGCGGAGATTGAGAACCTTTCCACTGAACTAGGTGCGGTGAGAAAAGCGGCAGCTTTGTCCACGGAGACAATGTCGGCGAGTTTGGAGAAGATGAAAAGTGGATTGAAAAGCGTCAAGGATGAGATACTTCACGCAGCAGGTGTGTTGAGCGAAGAAGTTCATGCGTCATTCTACGCCAAGATGGCACCGTTCTCGGAAGAAATGGATGAGAATCTCGCAAACGCATCTGAGCTGTCGTTGAACGCTTTGTCCGCGGTGAAGGATGTCACTGAGTTCTATGGTGAGCCATTCAAATCAGACAATCCCATCTACGTTTTACGAATCGTGAGTGACTTTTTGAACATATTTGACAAATTGCGAGACACGATTAAGGCTGAGGAAGCCGCGGCAGCATTGAAAGAGCGCTTGGAAAAGGCTCGCGAGGAACACAAGGCATTCAAGCTCAAATTGAAGCCGCCTTCGCCTGCACGAACTTTCGACACCGTCGATGCCGTCCATGCAGAGCTCATGCGTAAGACGAAGAAGATTTCACCTATTCGAAGCGGTAATAGCTCGAAATCGCCGACTAAGTCACCCACGTCTCCGAATCAGCTGTCGCCCAGGACAAAATTCTTGTTCAACAATGCGAAGAAAAACTCTGGCGGAAGCCCTCGCAAACTTGAGTCTGACTTTTCAAATGACGATGATACCCAAAACGAAGAAACGAATTAGTTGATAGATAACATAGTACATTTTGTAGTTACACGCGCTTAGCAACTAGAGCGACAAATTACTCATCCATGTCTGCGATTTCAAAGGCAAAGTCGTCGCGAACGACATTCTTTGCGTTTTTATCCAATGCCATATCCGCAAAAGATTTGCCAAACTGCATCATGTATACTTCTTCTTCATCTTGCGTCACGCACTCAACGTCCTCTGTCGCGGTGGCAACGCATAGCAACGCATAACCTTTGTCTTTGAGCTCTTTTGAAAGGCCGAGAGATTCTGGCTGCTGCACTGAGCCCTTGCTAATCTTCACTGCGCATTTAGTGCACCCACCCATGCGGCACGCGTTGGGGAGGACCCAACCTTGCTGCTCGGCTTCAAACAAAATATATCTCCCTTCGGGAACGTCCAACTCTAAAACTTCGCCACTTTCATGATCGGTAACCTTGATGTTGCGAACTGGCGCGTCTACATCCGCCGTTCGCATCCCGCGCCACGCGTAGTTTTCAATGTTCACTAAAGTATCCGCATCAACCCCACCAGCTTTTCGCGATGCGACGTTGTAATCATCTTCCAACCATAAATCAACCGTGCCATCCGCCTTGACGTACTTTTCTTTCCACTCATTGGTATTCAACTTTGCAATGCTCGGCGGACGCTCGAATGATTCCTCCATGATGGCGCCACCCTCCTCGTCTTCAACCGCGCGCGTGCTCGTTTTGCTTTCTTCTAACGACATCGCGATTGGGCCTAAATCTAACCCCACTTTATCGGCAATCTGTCCCATGATGCGCATGAACGATGGCTTTTGTTCGCCATCCTTATCCTTCACCTGCGCGCGCGTGCGCACGATACGCGCCCTCGAGGGTGTGCCGACGCGTCCTCGCCTCGTCGTGCTCGTCGTCGTCGTCGTCGTGCTCGTCGTCGTCGCTGTAAGCATGTTGCTCGTGTTTTCTCCTCACTCGTGTGTTCCCCCGTGCGTCGCCTCGTGTCGTCGACTGCCGCGTCGCGCACGACACGACCACCGCGGACGACCGCGACCGCGACGCACCTCGTCGTCGGTGCTCGATGTCGCAAATGGGCGACGATTTTTTTTTATCCATTAGAAACCCGGGGTTTGGCGATGCACCGATCGCGACCCCAAGAACGAGTCCCTCTGGCTTAATGTACCACGTGGACACTTTGACCATTGGCGCGGCGTGACGTCGTCAGGGCGTCGTCATCAGGGCGTGCGCGCGCGCGCGCGTTCGGCAGTGCGCGACGTGTGGGACGTGCCACCAACGACACAAGCGAAGGATATAAACGCCATGTTTACCACGACGATAGCGACGACGACGACGACGACGACGGGGGCGCCGTGCATGGCGCGAACCAGAGGAGAGGCGACGCGCACGCGACGAGGACGAACGCACGTGGCTGGGGCGACCGCGGTGTTCGGGACGGGACGCGCGGGTCCATCGATGAAGCCAACGATGACGACGGTGAGTCGAGTGATGAATGATGTGTGTGGTGATGCACACGCGAGATGCCGGGTGGTGACGCACGCGACGCCCGGCGCGGCGATTGACTCGCAGACGGGAAAGATGACCGCGCTCGGGGCGGCGATTTGGAAGTTTGTTCGCCCGCACACAATTCGTGGTACGTTGTTAGGGACGACGGCGATTGTGAGCAAGATATTGATGACGAACCCGGAAATGATTTCTTTGGCGCTCGTGCCGCGAGCGTTGTTGGGTCTCGTGGCGTTGTTGATGGGTAACGGGTACATTGTCGGCATCAACCAAATTTACGACGTCGACATCGACAAGGTGAACAAGCCTTTCTTGCCGGTGGCTTCTGGTGAGCTTTCCGTCGCTGCCGCATGGGCGTTTTGTGCGTTTACTGCTATTGGTGGTGCGGCTATCGTAGCCACGAATTTCGGGACGCTAATCACGCAGTTATATTGCTTTGGATTGTTCCTCGGTACAATCTACTCCGTGCCGCCGTTGCGCTTGAAGCAATACGCGTTGCCGGCATTTATGATCATCGCTTGCGTGCGTGGTTTCTTGCTCAACTTTGGTGTGTACCATGCGACGCGTGCTGCGATCGGATTACCTTTTGTTTGGAGTCCAGCGATCACGTTCATCACCATTTTCGTCACCATGTTCGCCACGGTCATCGCCATCACCAAGGATTTGCCCGACATTGAGGGCGATTTGAAGTACGATATTCAAACCTTCTCGACCCGTTTGGGCGTCAAAGCAGTATCTTTCATTGGTTCAGGCTTGTTGTTGGCCAACTACGTGTTCGCCATCGGCTTGTCCGTGGCCAATCCAACGTGGTTCAACCAGCCTTTGATGATTGGCGTGCACGCGCTCTACGCGTTGTTCCTCATCGTCAAGACGAAGAAGCTTGAAAACGCCAAATTTTCTCGTGATGCGATTCAGCAATACTATCGTGACATCTGGGCGTTATTCTATTCCGAATACCTGTTATTGCCTTGGATTTAAGTAGCCATTTCTAGCCCCGCGACTTGTTGTAGTAGAAAAAAAAACGCATCGCTCTCCTCACTCCTCCACACTGAGTTGATATGCGCGACGCATCTCGTCATGATTCGTAGTAAACGTCAAATTTCTAGCGCGGTGTTGGAATCTAGCGCTTTTAAGGACTTCATAGCGCGCTTACGGGACAATACACTCGCTTGTGACGCTGGAGGCAAGGTCTTGCGACTGAAGCGGTATATCCCGTCGAACGCTAGGCCGTGCGTGATCGATGAAGTGCTCGATGCGCTGAAAGAGAACACGAAAATCGAGGCGTTGTATATTCAAAATTTTGAAGATGGATTCTTGGACGAACAACTTGACGGGCTGCTGGACGTGCTCCGGCTGAAACGAATTTGGGCTGTTAACATAGGGGAGAACATGCGCACGTCACTCCAAGCTTGGCGTCGATTCGCCGATGGATTGCATGAAACAGCAGTCGCTTACATGTACGCGAGCGAGCATCACTTTGTGAATACCACCCTCAAGGTAGACATGAGGGATACAATTCGCGAGATACGCAAAGCGCACGTTGTACCGCACTCGTTGTCTGTGATAAAAAACTGTAAAAATATGTGGTTCAACCCAAAGGTTCCGGATTGGGCCAAAGAGCTGTCGGGGAATATGGATGACGATGCTATTCGCCAAGTGCGTAAAGTTGCAGGCGAACGCGGAGTAAAACAGTTGGAGCAATATCGTAAAGATTCGCGTTGCGTTCGTCGAGGTCCATCCAAGCGAACCGTTGTCCAAACGGAGGAGAGTATGATGTATCGCGCAAAATTGTTGAAAGCCAAGTTGAAGCGTGGAGTAAAGGCTGTAGAGGAGCAAGATAAAAAGTTGACGAGTAAAAAGCCCGTCAAGCGAAGGAAAATGGCGGGATCGACGCAGGGCGGAAGAAACTTGGAGACCGAGGTCATCACCAAGCCCGCCGTCAGTAGCTTTGGTCGAACAATAAAGCGTGCCGACCGATATTAGAAAATCGAGTGTATACTCAAGTAAGTAGCTATTTATTAACATCATGATTAAGTCTAGACTAAGGGGAGTCGGCAACAGACGTCCACCCAGCGCGACGAGCACCTGGCTCAGCCCACAACTCGAGCAGCTTGCCTGGCGTGCCTGGTTCATATGCAGTCGGTAACAACGTTTCAATCGATTTGTACACGTGTTCCGGAATGGCGCGCCGGCCAGTGGCAGTCGTTTGCACAATATCAAGTGTCACATCTGAGTTGCGTTGATGACGTAATTCAATCTTCTTCCCTGCAATGAATCGCTTGTCGCGCACGTCTCTTCTAAAGATGAGCATAGTGCGGTGAGAACGACCCAAATAACGCGCGGCAGATTGCACAATCGTGTTGTTCGGTTCAAGCTGCACCCAGGTCAAGTTTTCCACGTACACAAAGTTCTTCTGATCCATAATATCGCAAACCTTGGACAAGTTTTCTTTTTCAACCCAAATGAAGATGAAACCAAGCGGTGTGAGCTTTTCGAGCGGAATCTTTGCAATGTCTTCAAGAGTAACATCGCCGCGATCGGGAGAGTCTTCAATATCCCAAGGCGGATTCATCAACACACCCAAAAAGTCGTTCCCAAGCTCTTCGTACTTCAGGCTCTTAATGTTCGTTTGCCAGTGGAAGCAATCCGGCGTAGCTTCAAGTTTGGCCAGGCGCTCAGATTTTGGCACATATGGCTCAATGACTCGACCCCAGCTCACCGGAATTGGGTGAGGCGGCACCTTAATAATGTACGGCTCCGCTGGATCAATAAATTTCTTCTTTCTCAAAAATAATCCTTGGTCGGAGTTGTAAGCGGTAATCATATGCGATGCCGCAGCCTTGGGCTCACGCGGCGCCTTGGGCGCGCGCGGAATGCGCGGCCCACCGCGCGACTTTTTACCCTTACGCTTGCGACCCGTGAGTGCTTCCCAAAACTCGTCTTGCATCTCTCCGTCATCGTCGGAAAAGTACATGGCTTCATCGAGATCTCCAATCGTACCAAATAACTCACTCGTTTCAAACATCGCCTCTTTCACCGTAAACGTCGATGTGTTTCTGAACAACTCTTTGAGTTGCTCTTCATCAAGGCCTTCTTCATCACCTTCTTCAGCGCTCGCAGTCGTCTCCTTTGCTTCATCGCCGTTCTCCGCACCCGCGCGAGCCTGTTGTCGAATCCGCTCCATCTCTTCAAACTTCTTCATAATCATTTCCGGTGTTTCGTCGTCTTGAACGTAACCAACATAGTGCGCACTCGAGGGCGCGGTGTTGCCTCGCGACGTGCGCGCTCTCAAGCTCGCGCTCGCCTTGCGTTTCGGCCGCGCAACTTCCGACATCGTCTCGGGTGTGTATGCGCACGCGTTGTTATGACGCGCTCGACGCACCTCGCCCCCGTGGTCGTCGTCGTCGTCGTCGTCGTCACCCGCATCGCGCGCACCGCGACCGCGAAACAGGTGAAATTTGAAATTTAAATTTCATCGGACACATGGCGTGGTTTTGGGTTTTTATCGAGTAGGGAGCGTGCACCAATCATGAACTCGGGGCACACACAACCATCGACCATTCATGGGTTTTTTGTTACATATAATCAGCACTAAAACTCCTAGTAGATGAGACAACACACATCGCGCATCAAGAGGGGAACAACCATACGTCCGTTTGTATCGCGTGTCGCGCCCGGTGTAAACGACGACGTGTTGACGAGGGAAGCGACGACGACGAGAGGAAGAGGCGGCAGTGAACGACGCGTAGGGTGTAGACAACCTTGTGTGCGTGCACCTAAACATACGACGACGTGCGCGTGACATCATGGCGGCAGCACACGAACGCGATGGTGACGAGGGGACGAAGGCGCCGAAACCGAGACTGGCGATTAAAAAGATGGTTTTGGAAAACTTTAAATCCTACGCCGGGGCGCAGCACGTGGGACCGTTTCACAAGGTAGGTGTGCTGTCTTTGATTCCATCGTTTGTGTGTGCGTACGCGTGCGTGCGTGTGTGTGCGTATGTATGACTAACGTTTTGCCGCGCGCGCGCGTAGTCCTTCTCATCTGTCGTCGGCCCAAACGGGAGCGGGAAGTCGAACGTTATCGACGCTATGATGTTCGTGTTTGGTAAACGAGCGAAACAACTGCGTTTGAACAAAGTGAGCGAGTTGATTCACAACTCGACAGATTTCAGAAACCTCGAGTTTGCGCGAGTGGAGGTGCACTTTCACGAAATCGTCGACCACGTCGACGACGAGGAAGGATACGACATCGTGCCAAACTCTGATTTCGTCATCGCGCGCGAGGCGTACAGAAACAACTCGAGCAAATATTTTGTAAACGATAAGACGAGCTCGTTTACCGAAGTCACAACGCTGTTGAAGGCGAAAGACGTAGACTTGAACAACAATCGTTTCTTAATCCTTCAGGGGGGAAGTTGAACAAATTTCCATGATGAAGCCAAAGGGCGCGGCGCCCGGGGATGAAGGGTTATTAGAGTACTTGGAAGATATTATCGGGACGTTACAATACGTGGAACCCATTGAGGCGGCGAGTAAGAAGTTGGAAGAGCTCAACGAGCAGCGTGATGTGATGGTGAACCGCTTAAAATTGGTTGAGGATGAAAAAGACGCGTTGGCTATCATCAAGGCGGAAGCTGAAGCCTTTATTGAAAAGGAAAAGGATCTCTTATCCACTCGATCGACCATGTATCAGCTGTTTATCAAGGAAACTCAAGCCAACCTGACGACGATTCAAGAGAACAAGAACGCGCTGAATGAAAAGCTCGAGGAGGAGCGCGCCAAGCACTCTGAACACGAAGACGAGTTGAAGGCAAAAGAGGCGCGGCACAAGGAACTCATTGGAGAGCTCACCAAGGTCCAAGCGGAGCTCGATCAAAGCGTGAAAGATTACGCTGAATTCGAGCGTAAAGATATCAAGTACCGAGAGGATTTGAAGCACATGAAGGCGAACGTCAAGAAGATTGAAGCAAAGCTTGCCAAGGACGTCGAAAAACAAAAGCAAATGGCTGACGAATGCGCTGAGATTGACAAGGCTGTTCCTGCTCTCGAGGCCAAAAAAGCCGACCTTGAAGCGCGTCAAGAGAAGGAAGAAGCTGCTTTAGACGCTTTGTTGGACAGCTTAAAGGGCGAGATGGCGAAAATCGGTGCTGAACTTGATCAAGTACAAAAGGAATTGCAACCTTGGGAAGGCAAGCTCGCCAACGCGCAAGGTGAATACAACGTCGCCACTGCAGAGCGAGCTTTGCTTCTCGAAAAGCATGCCGATGCCGAAAAATCTTTGAACTCGGCTCGTGAAGGTCAAGCTACCGCTCTCAAGAAGGCTACGGAGCTTAAGAAGACCATTTCCGAAGAAGAAGCGACGTTAGCACAAGAAAGCATGCGCGTTGAAAAGGCTCGGGCAGCTGAAGCTGCTGCCAAGGAGAAGGAAATCGCCGCGCAAGCTGAGACTCGCGAACTTCGAGGTAAACTAGAGCAGCGTCGTACTGCAGCCGAGATTGAGCAAAGCACAGGCTCGATTGCGAAGGCTTTGCTTGATGCGCAAGCTGCCGGTGCACTCAGAGGCGTCATCGGTCGTCTCGGAGACCTTGGTGCCATCGACAAAAAATATGACATCGCCGTTTCTTCGTCGACTGGCGCCTTGGATAATATTGTTGTCGAGACTGCTTCTGACGCTCAGCGAGTGGTGGAGTATCTTCGTCGTAACAATCTCGGTCGTGTGACTTGTACAATTCTTGAGAGGCAAGCACACAACGCGCAACGGGTTCAGCAAAAGCCTTCGATTCCTGAAGGTGCGCCAAGATTGATTGATTTGATCAAACCTGCAGAAGAGCGTTTGGCAGTCGCATTCTATCATGCACTTCATGATACGTGTGTAGCTGAAGACATTTCACAAGCCTCGCGCTTGGCATATGGGCAGAAGCGCCACCGCGTTGTCACGTTACAAGGCCAGGTATTTGAGACGAGTGGTACGATGTCTGGTGGTGGCAAACCCTCCAGAGGTGGGAAAATGCGCATTGGTAACGAAGCACCAACTTTTGAAGATCCCGCTGAAGTGGCGAAAGAAATCAAGAATGCTGAGAAGGAACTTGAGAAGGCGGGCGTCCTCTACGAGCGTTCACGAAAGGTTGCACTCGAGGCTCTTCAAGAAGCTCGCGACGCTGAAGCGGTTGTGAACAAAATTGAGCGCGCACTTCCGAAATTGAAAGCTGAATATGCGGCAGCAGAGTCTAAGGCGACCGACTTATCAGGACGCCTTGGAGAACTCGAAGCTGCGCATGAAGCGAGCAAGGATGACGCTGCAGAACTCAAGCGACTCGACAAGGAGGTTGAGAAGGCCAAGGTGGTTCTCGATGAAGTCATGGCTGGTGCGGCTGCTTTGAAAAAGAAGGAAGAGTTGTTGAAAGAAACCATGAACAACGTCGGTGGCGAAGGTTTACGCAAGCAACGGGCAATTGTGAAGGACCTCACAACCGGTATTACTGCAGCGTCTGATGCTGTGACTGAAAAGCGCGCCAAGGCCAAGTCGCATGAGAAGACCACTGTTCGCCTCGCCAAGGCTGTTGAAGAAGGTCAAGCCGAAGTTGAAAAAATCAAAGCTGACATGGAACGCATCAAGGGTGAATTCAAGGACCTCGAGGACGGCGCCGCTGCTGTCGTGGAGTCTCAAAGTGAACTTCGTGCTCTTGTCGATGCGAAGGCGAGTGAATGCTCAGAGGCAAACAAAGTTCTCGATGAAATTATGAAGATTGTTGGTACTATTCGTGGAGTTGAGGTCGATATTCAAGCTAAGTTGGATGATCTCTCTGTTGTGGAAAAAGAAAACAAGGATAAAGAGAAGCACTGGAACAGGGAGTTGACCAAGGTCACAAAGGAGCGTGCAGCTCTGTACGCCGAGGATGAGCTCCCAGAACTTCTGAATGATGAACAACTCGCTGATCACACCACAGACGAGATGCAAGAAAAGGCTGTAATTTTGGAGGAGGAGCTCGCGATTGCAAAACCTGACATGTCATCTATTGAGGCGTTTGCAAAGAAGGCTGAGGAATACGCCGAGCGCGTTGCAGAATTGAGCGCGGCGACTGAAGAACGTGACAGCACGCGTGAAGAGTACGACAGATTGAGACAAAAGCGTCTCAATGAGTTCATGGATGGGTTTAATATCATTTCTCTTAAACTGAAAGAGATGTATCAAATGATCACCCTTGGTGGTGACGCTGAACTTGAACTTGTTGATTCACTTGATCCCTTCTCAGAAGGCATCGTGTTTAGCGTGCGCCCGCCAAAGAAGAGCTGGAAGAACATTGCCAACTTATCTGGTGGTGAAAAGACGCTCTCTTCTCTTGCATTAGTTTTTGCGCTGCACCATTACAAGCCCACACCATTGTATGTGATGGATGAAATCGATGCGGCGTTGGATTTCAAAAATGTTTCGATTGTTGGCCACTACATCAAGGAACGCACAAAGAATGCGCAGTTTGTGATTATTTCTCTCCGTAACAATATGTTCGAACTCGCCGATAGGCTAGTCGGCGTGTACAAGACAAATAACACGACAAAAACTGTTGCAATCAATCCGGGTGCGTTCAGGGTTGGCGCAAAAGAGCTTGAAGCGCGCGAAGTGGTGCAGCAAACAGAAAACACGCCGCCTCTCTCTCAACCGCAGGCACTTCTTGCTTAAACTATGTTCCACTAGTTCAACTGTATCTCATAAGATAGCTTAAATACATGCATTCTAATCTATTGCTACGCTAAAGCTAAAAATCTCCCAACCTGTACGCCAATTAAAGTCGCTATGGAGTACCCAATTGTTCCAGTTAGTATGGCTGGATTGATTGCTCTATCCCATCTTCTTGCGGTGGCCATCGCCGCCGCCGTCGCCGGGCCTCCGACATTGGAGTTTGCACTGATGATGCACGCCCACAAAGGTAATTTTAACACGACATGTCCGACTAATAAGGAGAATACAAGTTGCGTGGCGAGCTGAATTGTAATGAACAACGCCATTGGTAAACCAGAGACGGCAATTGTGCGCAAATCGGCATTCGCCCCAAGAGTTGCAAAAAACACAAGCATCAGCGCCCCACTGATATTTTGTGCTCCAGCAAAGCTTAAAATACTGCATAAATTCTCCGGAACGCTTTTGTTCAGCTTTGACATGCCCCGCGCAACGAGAGCGACGCACGGCGCAAAGATGCACGCGAAGCCTAGACTTAGATTCGGCTGCCCGACAAACGTGGCAAACATCTGCGATCCTCGAAGTACGATTAGGGATGTTGCGATAGCGCACGCAATCGACGCTTTTGTGGGCTGGTATTCTATCTCACACTCCTCCGTGCCATCTACACATGGGTCACTTGGACCAACT
>JACLAB010000543.1_pt1 | contig 11385 bp, 4 predicted proteins | sample 8027921 | NCBI WGS metagenome assembly JACLAB01 (sample SAMN15725117, study PRJNA655200) | protist metagenome | isolation source: fluorescence activated cell sorting (FACS) single amplified genomes of... | place: USA: West Boothbay Harbor, Gulf of Maine | collected 2000-07-19
CAGGGGAGCGATGTCGCGCGGTTTCGCGATCGATCGCACGCGAACCTCAGCGAGTCGATCGATCATGGGATCGAAATGCGAATCTCGTCGATCGGGTTCGATCGATCGGCGTTTTTTGCGTGAACCGTCTGAACCATCTAGAAAGTCGATCGACGCACGCGTAGATCGATCGATCGATTGAAGCTACTCGCGTCGACGAAACATCGATCGACGTCGATCGACAGACGTGTAGATCGATCGATCGATTGATTGAACCCACTTCCGTCGATCGAGAGACGCGTGTGTAGATCGATCGATCGATCGATCGATCGATCGATCGAGTGAACCGACTTTCGTCCATCGAGAGACGCGTCGATCGAGTTTGGTCGCGATCGATCGCGGCATCGAGGTCCGACGGCGCAGGCTGGACGAGGGACGTGTGGGACGCGCGTGGGACGCGCATTCATCCCACACGTCGCGCCGCGCGGGCGATCGCGACGCGCGCGCGCTCGCCGCTCGCGAACGTTCGACGCGAAAGTGGTCGAGATTGTTCGTCGCGCGCGCGCGGCGATCGATATCGAGGAGGCGTCGCGCGAGGGCGTAAAAGGGGCGACGGGGATCGTCGAACGAACGCGCGACGGGACAGAAAACGACACGTGACGTCGCAGTCATGCCCGCCAACGCGTCTGGGAGGGACTTCAAAGCCTTGGATGGTGTACCCGTGAGGGATGCGATCGACAGACTGGAGAAAGATCTCAAGAACGTCGCCGCATTGCTGCCGAAGAGTTGCCCCGGTGCGCCGAGGCTGCGGTCGCCGTACACGGTGTCAGAGGCGGTGAGCTTGGATGAGATTGAGAAAAAGGCAGCGGCTAAGGCTTCGACGGTATGTTCCTTACGACTAGCGCCGTGGTGATAGAGGATTGAGAAATGATCGCGCGAATCAGGAGAAATATTTGGGCTCGTAGAACGGGCGACTGACGAGACTTTCATCGTACGCAGAGAAAACGCACGTTCGGACTCGGGGTAGAGGAGGAAAAAGAGGCGCGGAAGGTTGCGCCCTGGTGGAGATATGCAGAAGATTTCTTTCGACCGGTTCACGCGACGGACTTGGCTCGGATCGCGCCCGCCACTCCTTGGACGTTTGACAGCGCGCTGAGCACTACGTGCGTCGGTCCGGATTATGAAGTCGGAGAGGACAAGATTGGAATTCCCATTCCCGGTTTGACGTACCGAAGAAAAGGAGATCAGAGTCACGCATCGACATCGGCACCGACTTCGCCGATTAAACTTGAGGAGAAGAACCACATTGTCGGGACTATTCCAGCCGTACCTACGCAACCCTTCGTCATACCGCCGTTGCAGGAACACGAACAGGGGATCGATTTGGTACAGAATCTACCACCAGAACACGTCGCGATGACGATTAGAGTTTTAGTTAGTTTAGTGGGGGATGAGAGCGAAAAAATGCGTGAGATTGCGAAATTTTCAAGAGTAACGCTCGCGGCGTTGAAGGCCTGGCTTGGAAAGTACGAAAACAAGACCAATAGCAAACGCAGCAAGAATGGGATCGAAATAAAGAGTGAAAACTCGGACACCGACGAACTGTTGTCGTGCCTTCGTATGTGGCTTCGTCACGAGAGCGCTTCGCACGTGAATACGCGTCAAGATGCTCGTCGAGAAGAGGCGACCAAGGCGAAGAAAAAGTTGGATAAAAACATGATTTTCCCAGAGCAAAATCTAGACATGGCAGCGTCTTACGGGCTCGTTAACGTACCTTCAAACCTCACAAATGTGACGACTACGAGCGAGCAAGCGTTAAGTGGCGGCCAAGGGATCGACGACTCACCGTCCAGCGCGGGAACGACCGTCGTGGGTAACGACCCCGTTCGGGATGAGCACGAAGAATTGGGCGGTGACAAGGATATGGATGTGCGAGAAAAGACCGGATACGAATGCACAACGGCATTTGGGATCGATGGAGAGCTGAAACATTTTGAGCAAGGCTGTACAGAAGAGACGATGGCCATTCACACGGAAATTTTGCTCGACAAGGCGTTCAGGCTCAAAGAGTCTACCTCACAGACTCCCAGTGGTCCCAAGCAAGGTTGCTCGGGGGGATCTCAACCATGCGCGGTGTGCGTGAGATTGAAAACGTTGTCGAGCAAATGCGGTACAAGTGAAGGAAGCGTGAATTGTCTCAAGAAAAGTGGCGAGTCGAAAGATTTGCAACTACCTGGGGCGCCGTCTCGCGCCAACCGTGTACAAGGCGGTCCATCGGCAAAGGATGAGTTGCAACGAATTGAAGACGCTTGGCGTTCGAACCCGACGCTCTTGGCGTGCGCTCCAAAAGACGAAGTAGAAGCAGAGATTCTTGCGCTTCAATATGAACTTCTTTGGCAACTACAGTCGAACAGGCAGAAACTCAAGAGGGCACAAGAGAAAATAGCTAGCGGAATCGAGTCGGACAACGACGAACAAGCAAAGCGCAAGGCAAAGCTCGATGAGGCCGCGACGTACATGTCGGGAATCAGAGAGGTCAAACGTCAACAGAAGAAAGAGAAGCGCGAAGCGGACCAGCTGGCAGCACTGGAGCGAGCCAAAGCAGCAGTGGGTGATGGGCGACGCGAATCAAAACCGAAACGCGAGATGGGTTCAGCCGCAATAGTGGGACCCGACCCGAAGAGCCTGATACCAACATACAAGCCCCCGACTACCCAAGCGGTGATGAAAGCAATAGAAGCGGCACCAAGTCGGGTGAAAAAAATGTTCGGTCTCGCGAACTTCGACCCCACCACATCGAGTCACCTCAAGTCTTTTAGCCTGTCTGGCACGCCTCGAAGCGGATCCCCTGTTCTTGGAGCGTCTCCGATTCGTTCACCGATGTCATCGATTCTTCTGGATCCGTTCCATGCCGTGTCCGATAACAAAGCTTGCTGTGTCTGTGCTGGGACTGAAGAAGCGGAGAAGATGGAAGAAACAATGAAGTGTGCGCAGTGTGAACTTATCGTGCACCCGCACTGTTACGGAATCACGGGTGACGCTTATGTCAAGGATCCCAAGTGGTTGTGTTTTGTGTGCAATGCAGCCGTGTTAGCAGGCACTGCAATCCCAAAGACTTCAAAGAAGTCGCGCATAACGTTACAAGGCAAGTTGGCTCTTTACCGCGGAGTGGAGTGCACGCTTTGCCCGGTGAAAATGGGCGCCTTCAAGAAGACGCTGACCGGGAACCAGTGGTGTCACGTCGCGTGCGCGAAATGGGTCCCCGAGGCGCACTTGTTCGATAGGATCATGAATCACGTAGCGGTGATCAGACCTGTGAATATCGAGGACGTGCCTCGCGAGCGCCGCAACGCGTCTTGCACATACTGTACGCGTTCGCATGGAACGCTCATGCGTTGTTGCTTTGGGCACTGTCAAACCGTCTTTCATCCACTCTGCTGCCGACGAGCAGCGTGTCATATGCGCGCAGTCGACCACTCCAAGAAAAGATTCACTGCTTTTTGCGAGAAACATTCGCGTTCTGAACGCGAAAAGGATCTCGCAGTCAACCTTACGGGAGACCCTGTTCCAGCGCTCGTTGAAATGTACAATCAGTCGCCGTTAGAGAGACAGCTATCTGGAGGTTTGCAGCGCACGTTATCTGGTGGTACAACCGGAGTGTCGCCAATGAACGGAGCCATGCGTCGGATCCGGGAGACGATGCGCGCGAAAGACACACAAAAGCGAGCCGCCTTTGGCGGACTCCCGTCGAGCGCCAAGGCGAAGACGAAGAAAACTCGAAGCAATCTTCAACAAGCCAACAGGCTTCCTGGTAGTGTCCCTGGTTCTTCACTTGCAGGGTTCGATTCCGAAGAAAACTTTGACGATCTTCTACCGGGTCAGCGCGGTCAAGCCCGAAACACCGGTGCGTTGCGTGGCGGAGCGCTCCCTCGCGACGCCCTCCTGACGTCCCCCGAGGCGGACAAGGTCAATCGCGACTTGCCCACCGGGTACCAGTACATGGAAAAATCCGACATCGCACGATAATCGCACATGGTTCACGATTCACGACGCATCAGAGCGTCTTAGCCCGCGTTCTCGACGAAAACATTGTATCCGAGACCCACTCGGGTGCGGCGTCGCCACCCTTCAGAAACGTTCTTCTCTTCGTCGCCCACCGCACACCTCAGCGTTCGCTCGTCGGTGCGTCGCGAAACCGCGGGTCGGCACGCGTTACCGCCGATCGCCCGCCCGCCCGCGAGTCATCATCGGCACGAGCGCGCGCACGAGGCGCGAACCGAGCGCGTAATCGAAGACGTCACCCATGTCGGCGGCCGGCGTCACGCGCGCCGCGTTCGCGTCCACGTCGTCTCCGCGACGCCGCGTCTCGCCGACGCAACGGACGGCGAGCGTTCGACGCGCTGCGTCGTCGGCGACGGCGGTGAAAGCGCCGACGTCGACGCTGGGGGAGGAAACACGAGGAGACTTTCCGATTCTCGACCAAAAGACAGAGTCAGGCGCCCAGCTGGTGTATCTGGACAACGCGGCGACGTCCCAGAAGCCGAATCAAGTCGTCGACGCGCACATGTTTTACTACAAGGATTATAACTCCAATGTCCATCGAGGGGTGCACTATCTGAGCAGCAAGGCCACGGATGCGTACGAGTTGTCGCGGAGAAAGGTGGCGGCGTTTGTCAACGCGACGACGGATAGGGAAATCGTCTTCACGAGAAACGCGAGCGAGGCGATCAATCTGGTGGCCAACACGTGGGGGACCAAGCACATCAAAGCCGGTGACGAGATAATTTTGAGCGTTTTAGAGCACCACTCAAATATCGTCCCGTGGCAACTGCTCGCTGAGCGGACGGGGTGCGTGTTGAAATTCGTTGAATTGACGAAGGATACGCAGGAACTGGACATGGATCAGCTTCGCTCTTTGGTGAACGAAAAGACGAGGCTCATCACGACGGCGCACGTGAGTAATGTCACCGGTGGTGTGGCACCAGTGAAGGAAATTATCGATCTCGCTCGAGGCGTCGGCGCCAAGGTGCTTCTCGACGCGTGCCAAAGCTTGCCGCACATGAAGGTGGACGTGCAAGCGCTCGGTGCGGATTGGATCGTGGGTAGCTCGCACAAAATGTGCGGACCGACTGGTATCGGATTTTTGTGGGGTCGTATGGACGTCTTAGAGACCATGCCGCCGTGGATGGGAGGCGGCGAGATGATCGCCGACGTGTACCTCGAAAAGAGCACGTACGCCGAACCTCCGTCACGGTTCGAGGCTGGGACGCCCGCGATAGCTGAGGCCATTGCCTTGGGCGAGGCGTGCGACTACCTCACAAAAATAGGCATGGATAGAATCCACGACTACGAGATCGAGATCGGGACGTACCTGTACGAAAAGCTCTCCGCCGTCCCTGGAGTGACGATATACGGCCCTCCGCCCGCGCGCGGCCGAGCCTCGCTTTGCGCTTTCAACGTCGACGGCATTCACGCCAACGACCTTTGCACCTTACTAGACCAAGCGGGAATCGCGTGTCGCAGCGGTCACCACTGCACTCAGCCCCTCCACCGTTACCTCGACGTTCCCGGGAGCGCTCGCGCCAGCCTCTACTTTTACAACCTCCCGAGCGACGTCGACGCCTTCATCGACGCCTTGACATCCACAATCGCGTTCTTCGCCGAGTTTGAAGAATAATAATATCATCACCACCACGATTATTTACAAGCAAACAGTTTTCTCGCGCGCGATCCTTCGCGCGCGCGAGCCAGACTTCCTCCCCGCCCCCTCCGCCGCGCTCGACCGACCGAGACTTTGAACGATCATATCTTTGCGGCCGGACCGACACGGCGCGCCCGCGCGCGCGGCGTCTGGCCATTTTCGACCGTTGATTACGCGTGATTTCGCGGAGTTTCATCACCATCGGTTCAAATTTACATCCATCACTCCGTCCTCAGCCGCAAAATCGGACATTCGGACTTATACCCAATGACGTCGATTCCGGGTATTTACATAAACAGCACACAACTGATAATGACTGACCCGTATGTCCGAAAAAAAACAGTGCCCGCGTGCACGCATACGAACACACCGACTACCCATGAAATCGAACGACGACGACGTCACGCGCGCGCCGAGATAACGTTGGCGCGCCGCCGCCGACGCGCGCGCGGCACAGCGACGCGTCCGACCGACGCCCGCGCGCGAAGCCGACGACGAAGACGCCTTCGTCGACGCCCGCGATCGCACGTTCGATCTCGAACGCCGCACAGACGACGATGAGCGCGTTCGCGATGCGAACGTTGACGGCGCGCCCGACCGCGGCGCGCGCGAACGGCGCGCGCGCGACGACGACGCGTCAACGCGTCGCGCAAACGCCGCGCGCGATCGCGCGCGCTGGTGCGATCTCCGCGAACGCGACGCGGGACGTGAACCGCGGGGCGAATGCGTGCGCGAACAAGGCGATCGCGATCGACGGCGCGGCGAGCGGCTCTGACTCTCTGGCGACGATGACGACGATGACGTACAACGAGACGGGGAAGTGGCGTGAGAACCTCGATCTCGCGGGATGGGCGGCGGAAATGCGCGCGATAGAGAAGGAATTCAAGGCGCCGGAACACTTCGAGGAGGATGTGAAGCACTTGAAGAAGATTTTGACGTGGGCGAACCTGTGCTACTTTGGCGGGTTGGCGGCGCTGACGGCGATGCCGATGGTGGGTTTGAACATGCCGGCTTGGTTGAACGGGATGAACCCGATCGCGGCGTTCATGATGTCGACTGCGATTTGCGCGAGATGGACTATGGTCGGTCACCACACGTGCCACGGTGGTTACAACGCGGCGCAGAGCACGAACGGGGAAGTCACTGGTCGATTCCACCGCAGAAAGTTTGCGCGCGGTTTGTGGCGACGATGCACCGATTGGATGGATTGGATGCTCCCGGAGGCGTGGGACGTAGAACACAACCACTTGCACCATTATCAACTCGGCGAAGATGCGGATCCGGATCTCGTTGAGCGCAACATGCAAGAGCTCCGCGAAGGTAACACCCCGATGGTGGCGCGTTATCTCCAAGTCGCTGGTCTCGCGCTCATCTGGAAGTGGTTTTACTACGCGCCGAACACGTTGAAGGAACTTCTCGCGCGTAAGGAGCGTGAAGCCGCCAAGGCTGGTGACTCCAAGCCAAACCCGTTCAAGACTGGCAGCCTTCCGTCAACCGTTCTCACGGTCGCTCAAGGCGCGTTCAAGGGCGAGTTTGCCGCTGTGTCTGAAACCATCAAGTGCTTCGCTCCATACGCGCTCTGGTCTTTCGCCGCACTGCCGGCGATTGGCTACGCCATCGGCGGCCCGAAGGCTGCGCTCGCCTGGTTCATGACTTCCGTCCTCGCGGACGTTATGACGAACGTTCACTCGTTCATCATCATCGCCACCAACCACGTCGGCGACGACATCTACCGATTCGAGACGGAAACGAAGCCTCGTTCGGATGATTTCTACCTCCGCGCGGTGATCGGCTCCGCGAACTTCAAGACTGGCGGCGATGCGAACGATTTCATGCACGGCTGGTTGAACTACCAAATCGAGCACCACATGTTCCCGGACATGTCCATGCGCGCGTACCAAAACATGCAGCCGCGCGTCAAGGCTGTGTGCGAGAAGTATGGTGTCCCCTACGTGCAAGAGTCCGTGTTCACGCGTCTTGGACAACTCGTCGATGTCATGGTCGGCAAGCGCACCATGCTCGTGTGGGAGAACGGTGATTAAATTATAAATTATGACGACTCGTTTTGAAACGTCGCCGCGAAGCGAGGTTCCAATTAAAGCTGATCGCCTTTCCCCTGCTTTTGCCTATCTCCACATTTGATTTATTTAGCGTTTTAAACAATATTGGCTATGTTGCTACTGCACGCTCAAGTAAAGAGGTTCTTTCCCGCCCTGATTCGCTCGCTGCCAACACTCGAGCTCCTCGCGCCTTTCCCGGGCGTGCCATCGGCTGAATCCCCTCCCTTGTTCCAGCGTCGATTGTAGTTTACCAAGTACTCTTCCATGGTGCTAAGAGTGAGATAATCCTGTCCAGGCATGATTTTATCGTTTTGAATCTGTATTTCTTTGAGCAAATCATCAGATATCATCTCCTCGTCTTCATCTGCTACACCGTTCCTAGCGCTGCTGTCGAAAAGTTCGATGGCATTGGTCTTAAACGGGTGTAAACTGACGCCGTTGGAGAACAAAATTTCAATCCGAAAGCGTCGAGGATCTGACGGAGGAACATGGAAACGTTCGAACATTCTAAACACGATGTGGGTAAGATAATCGAGCTCCTTCTCGCGCTTAAACAACGCTCCCAAGGCATCGTCGATGAGCGAAGGCCTGACGGTTTCATTCGTAGCACTCACGCTTGAGTTTGCGCTGGTAGCATCCTCTTCCTTTTTCGGGCTCCCTAGCGGCAAACCGGGCGGTACCCTGCTCGCGCGCGAGCTTCCCTTCGTAGAAGTGCGTTTTGTCGGACCCTTTGCATCGACGTCGCTTTCGCTATGTTCGGTGTGATACGGAGAGCGACCTCGCTCGCGATCTTCTCGAGGCTTGTCCAGGTGCGCGTACTGAAGTACATTGATGAGCGAATGCAAGTGAGATTCAGAGGTGAAATAAAGCCGCGTGCGCACGTGTCTGAATGGGCTATGCACACCGTGCGCCGTGGCGTATCGCAAATTCAATCGAGTCGTGTTCAGCTCTTCCTCTTCTTCTTCCTGCTCCTCACGTTCTCGCTCAGTCTCTTCGTCGATCGTTTCGGCCTCGTCTTCTTCATTTAAAACCGGTATCTTTTCGCTGATAGAAACACGGCGCATTTCATTCGATGACATTCCACCGCTTTCGACGGCGAAAGATTCCTCGCGAGTGTTGTTCAAATCGCTTAGCAATTTTGCAATCAAGCTGTTGGCAACGGTGCCCCCAATTCGTAGCTTGCTCGAAGCCGTCGTACCGTATTCATTCGGAACAATGCAATCTGCCAGCTCTTTCGCGATTTCGTACAACGCCTCGAGTCCCTCTAAAGCCAAATGTTCGTTATGAATGGCATCGTATTTTACCGCGTCGTAGACGTCTGGTACTTTCGAGATGTCAAACCTAGCTTTACGCGAATGGTAAAGATCTTGCTCTAACTTTTTCCATCTGGAATACATGAGCAAAAAGGACTCACCGCCAGCGGGAACGATCATGGTTTTAAGCTGTTGAATACCTCCTTTTGGAAGTGAACCACGTGGGGCGACGGCGGAATGCGTGTCGGCCCAGTTGATTCTAGTGCCGGAATCGGAATCATATCGCACTTGGTGGGTAGAAAGCATCGTTCTAAGCTGCACCGAAATTGATTTCGTGAGTTCATACAGCATTTCGAGTTTCTTGAGTGGCTGCTTCGGTACACCCATGAGATTGGTTGAAAGCGTGACAGCTTTTTGAGTCGTATCGTGGTGGGATGATTCGCCAGCGCTTTGAAAGCGATGCGCAGCCATAACCATTTGTGTCACCACCTTGAATTTATTCAGCGAAGCAAATCGCAAGGTCTGCGACAATCCCCCAATTTCTTCTTCGGTCGGCTTTTTGTCATTCAGCTGTGCATCTGGCTTGTATGTCATCGCCGTGAACAGCTTGTGCTTTGAGTGTAAGATGTCCTCTTCCACGTCATGAGTCACGAAATCCAACAACTTTGCATCTTTGGTAACGAGAGAAGCGAGAATCGGCGTGAGCTGTCCATGATGGGTATCGAGGGCGAGTAAACCTTTCGCAAAAGCTGCAGCAGTGATCTGCACTCGACCTTCATCGGAGGAGTAAATCTTCAAATCGTGGCGATAGGTTGAATGTAATCTCAGTAAACCATCAGCGTCCGAGCCGTAATAGTTACCTCGAGGATACATTCGTACTCTAAATGCCTTACCGAGTGTTTCGGCTTGATATTTACCCAAATAAGTCAAAACACCGCCGAACTTGATGATGAGGAGAGCCTCGGTGACTTTTTCTGTGTGAGAGTCTAGCGTTCCAGCATCGATTGTCTCCCACTCAAGAGGTTTGAGCTGCGCTTTACGATTGATACCACTAAAGTGTCCTCCTTCTTCGAGAATCGACACTACTTGTTTCCACGCTTCGAGTTCTTCTTGCGCCTCTTCATGTCCCTCCTCGTCTTTCGGCGCCAAGGTTTGCTTAGACAAACTTTTGTAAATGTCCCTGCAAATATTCAAGAGTTCTTGCAATGTCTGAGGCGTCTTCAATTTAGCTTGCTTGCGAGTTCGACCGTTCGTGCATCGAAGCATGAGATCAAGAAGTTCACGATTTTTCACTCTCAGTTTCATCTTTTGCTTGGGCGTGCGATCGCCGTGCCGAATGACGCCGAGTACGGCGCGCAACTCCTCAGGCGGTTCCTTGGGTGATGGCGCCTTCTCGAGTCTGGTTTCCTTCAATTCGGCATCATTACCATCTAAAATGATATCAGGCTCTTCAACACTAGCCGATGCCGCGGCTTTTTGAGCAGGCTGAGTGCTAAAGTGATTCGGCGCTACGGCTTTCAAAATCATCGCTCGCAAGCACACCGAAGCGTCGTCATAGTATTTTTTGGAGTTTTTCACAAAACTCCATCCATTGACGTCACAAACGTAGCTTCGACCTTTCGCACGAAGTAAATCAAATCCACAAACTCGCTGCCCAAACGCTATACACACACGGCGTGCGATTTCTTTCTCCTCTGGCGTCAACAATACCGGGTAACGCACCTCCTTGCCGCTCTCGTCTCTCTGCACTCTTCCATCGACGACTGGACTCTTTCTAGCTTCGGCGTGGGCGTAATTCGGACCAACAGTATACACTTTTACATCTGTACCGTTCGTTGACATGAAATCTTCGTAAATGAAAGATGTCGTCTCCCGAACCGGGGCGTAAGACAACTCGCCCGCCGCGGTGGTTTCAGGAGGAGGGTAGTACTGACTCGATTGATTACCAATCTTCCGAAACAAGCGCTTGTACCCCCCACCGACGCTGTGTGGGTAGTAGATAAAAATGTTATGATCCTCCGCGTTCGCCGGCTTCTCCACAAAGGGCTTATATATCCTTTTCCCGTTGATTTCCACGTACTCTTCGTCCTGTGAGAAATTCTTTGGCTCGAACGTCGGTTGATCGGGCAACGCCACTTCATCCCCCTTCGGCTTCTTCCTGAGCGCCCCCTTCTTGATGTAATCGTTACGATTCACCACCACGTGATTCGGCACTGGAATATCGTGTTCCTGCAACCGCTTATACACCAATCTCCGATCCAGCAGCGTCCACTGGTCGTTCGGCTCGTTCACCACAAAGGGCTTGTGCATCTCCACGTACCGCTCCACCTTTTGCAACGGAAACCCATTGCTGTAGAACGCGATCAGCGCGTCCACCTTGGGCCAATTTTCC
>JACLAB010008815.1_pt1 | contig 11377 bp, 9 predicted proteins | sample 8027921 | NCBI WGS metagenome assembly JACLAB01 (sample SAMN15725117, study PRJNA655200) | protist metagenome | isolation source: fluorescence activated cell sorting (FACS) single amplified genomes of... | place: USA: West Boothbay Harbor, Gulf of Maine | collected 2000-07-19
TTGATGCCGCGCGCGCTCACCACCTTGACCCGTAAAGTCCCTTTCGTCTCGTGATCGAAATACGCATGATAGGTAAACGTCCCCAAGTCTTCTGCTCTACGTTCGCGGTATTGTAGTGGCACCCAAAACGCGCCTTGATCGAAATCCGCATCGGTTTTAGTCCCCAACGCGCGCGTCGGCACGTCGACGATGCCGAGCTCCGCATCCGCCGTCGTCAACGCCAAAGTATCTCGTTCGCCAAACACCACGATTCTCAGCACGTCATCGTCCAGCACGCGTGATGCATAAAATGTAAACTTGGTTTTGAACACTGGTGCGGGCGTACGCTTCTTAGACGACGCGGTTTCTGCGCGTTGTCGCTCGCGCGCCCGCCGCGCCGAGACTTTTTCATACAAATCAGAATGAATACTCACGCCTTCGCCTTCGCCGCCATCGCCGCTGTCGTCGTCGCCGCCGCGTGCGAGCTCAATCGTCGCGTACGCACGCACGTGTTTCGGCCCGTCGACGTCCCCTACGGCCGGTCGCTGCGCCGCGCGGAGGCCTCGAGCGCGTTCGAGCTCAACCACCAAAATCACGGGTGCACTCGTTGCCGACTCGCGCACCACCTTACGCGCGTATTCAACCGCACGCGAGGGCGAGGGGGAGACCCGACCGTGTATGTCGTACGCGTCCCGCCATGGATTCGTGCGCGCGTCGACCTCCGCGGGTCGCTGGTCGGGCGCCATGAGAGGCGCGCAATGCGGAACGTCGCGCTCTACAACGATGTTTAACTTTACAGACGCTACTGCTAGTGCTAACTGCTACCGCTATTGGAAGGTTTGTGTTGTGTGTATTCGTCGTCGTTGCCGTCGTGTGCCATCGCGGTGGTGCACAGGAAAGCGCGACAATCATCCAGCGCGTGCGCGCGTTCGGCGTCGCCGTGCGCGAACCGAATGGGCAACCGCGCAAACGCGCTCGTAATGTCTCGAACGTGTAACGCGCCGTCATGAACGAGGGCGTTAATGAGCACATCCATGGTTTTCGGTTGACGCACGGCGGAGACGACGATCGCACACGGCGACGAGCGTCGTTGTGGAGCGTCATCAAGGAAAAAAGCGCGCGCGTCGTCTACGCTCCACGAAGACGTCGTAAACGAACCGCAATCGGTGCTCGCGTCTCGGCCGGAATGATCAAGTAGCGTGCGTATGGCGTGCACGAGACTTGGTATCAGGTCTGGGTCGTACGCGCAATCCGCGGCGAGCACGACGTCGGGGCTGAGCGCGCGGGCGTCGCGAGCCGACATTCGGCCCCAATCCAACGCTCTGATGGACACGCGCGAGACGTCATCCACTACGGGCGCTTCGATCGCGTCAAACGTCACGTCGTATGCGCGAGACGGTACGTTGGCGTCGTTAACGCCATCCGCATTCGCTCTGACGTTACGAGCCAAGTTTTCCAACGTCGATTCGTCTCGATCCGTCAGCACCAACGCTCGCGGGCGCAAACGAGCCAACACCGCGCCGCACACGCCCGCACCGCTTCCGAGCTCAATCACGCGTCGATCTCGCACGCATTCCGGGCATGACATAGCAAATTCACTCATCACAAACCCCGCACTCCACGCAAACGCGCCTGTGGAGCCAGCTAATGCGTTCATTTGGACGCGCGCCTCGACGGCGTCCAAATCGCACAGCAACCGCCGCCCGGCATCGCCTTCTCGATGCGCAATCACCACTTCTCGCGACACATCGAGCGCGCGATAGAGATATACTTTCGTCCGCCACCCTTCAGCATCGCCATCGATGTCGTGCGCATCCACATCGCTCGCTTCCGCCATGACGTCGGCGAGCGCATCCGTCGCCCGCGTCCAGCCGCCGTCGCCGCGCTCCACCGCCTTAAACGCCGCCCTACACACGCGCGACGCGTACGGCTTACCCCCACGCGCACACAACACGCGTAATATATCACTCAACGCCCGTTGCTGCCGCGCATCGACCGCGTCGTCGCCGTCACCGTCACCATGAATGTCGTCTTCAACAGCGCACGCCACGCGCACGACTTCTTGCGGATTCACCTGCGCATACGCCAACGCCGCGAGCCGTTCGCGCGCGGTATACGCCGGCGCGTCCGTCATCGTCGCCATCCTCCGCACCGTCGACGTCGCGTCGCGTCGGTGTGCGGCGGCATCGAAGCGCACGTCAACGCGCGCCAAACAATGCGCACGCGCCACAACGACCGCGCGCGCGTTCCACCGCCGCACGACGCACGACGCACGGCGCCGAGCGACGAGCGACGCGCATCTCGATCCGTACGCGTCGCATCGCGCGCACGGCGCCGCCATGGATGACCACACCGCGCTCTTCATCGCGCGATTGATGGCGTCGATCGTCGTCGTGGTGTTTCTTCGCATGAAACTCTTCCCGTCGTCCTCGACGTCGAACGCCGCGGCGTCGTCGCGCGTCGTGGACGCGAACACCGAGTACGATCGCGAGACGATCGCCAAGCACGCGAGCGTGAGCGATTTATGGGTCATCATCGACGACAAGGTGTACGATTTGACCGAGTACGCGGATGAGCACCCGGGCGGACCGACGGCGCTCGCGAAACACGCGGGCGGCGACGCCACGAAAGGGTTCAAAGGCCCGCAACACCCATCACGCGTGTTTGATATGGTTGAAGATTATCGCATCGGCGTCGTCAAGGCATCGACGTAGGCGAAACGAATCGATACAAAACAACCGCTCGAAGCGCGTCTTCGACCGCGAGGCTCGAACCGCGGCTCGAACCCGCGCGCGGCATCAGGCGCTCTAGACGCATCACCCCGTCGCGCATCGCCTAGCCCCTGACCCTAGCGCCAATGTGCGTGTAATATACCTCTCCCTCGTCGCCCCGAATCGCGCATCACCGCGCGCGTGAGATGCCCAAACCAACCGAAACCGCGCGGGACGACCACCAGATGACGTCATCACGCGGTAAAAAGTGCACGCCCATGGAGAGGTCTTCCGCGTCGCCGCGCGTCACTGTGCGTCGCGCTCCACGCGGTTCGCACGCGCCGTTCGAAGCGGTTGAGAGGTGTACGTTCGTTCGTCGAGACATGTCCGCGCGCGCGTGCGGGATGACGACGACGGCGGCGTCGGCGGCGGTGGGGACGAAGGTTGTGGATAAGAGACGCGGGAGGATGATGCCGGTGACGACGCGTCGGGTGTGCGCGGCATCGGCGAGCGGGCGATGTGCGGGTGCGTCGGTGACAGTGGCGTCGGTGCGCGCGGGTGGCGACCGACGTGCGTCGATGGTGGTGACGCGCGCAGCGAAGGGCGATGAGGATGAGGAGGGCACGGAGGGGCTCACGCGCGAAATGATTGACGCTATGAATGCGCGACGGGCGCGCAAGCAACAGAGTGGGAAGGATGCTCAGAAACCGAGTTCCTTGGATGATGTGAATCCGGTGAATTTAGGGCGAAAGTCGCGGGCGGTGTTGGAAAACGTGTTCAAGCAGCTCACGGCGTTGACGCAAATTCAGAAGAGCACGGCGCCGGTAAACTCGAGAGAGTTTGACCAAGTGTACGATTCTGATTTGTTGAGCGGGTCGTCGATCGGGGAATTTGAAACCCCGAACGCGAAATTTACCACGGTGTTAGTCACGGGCGCGACGGGGAGAATTGGACGCGTGCTCATTCGTAAGCTCTTGCTCAGAGGGTACACGGTGAAGGCGTTGGTGCGGTCAAAGGATGACGTCGAAAAGCTCCCTGGTCTCGTGCAAGTCATCGTCGGTGACGTTGGAAACGTAGACGTCATGAAGTCTGCCATGGTTGGCGTGAACAAGGTGATTTATTGCGCGAGCGCCAACTCGAACGTGACGTCGGATTTATACAATGTTGAATTCCAAGGCGTCGTCAACGTAGTGAAGAGCATGCAAGACTATTACAACATGCTCGCCGCCCGTCGCGCGGGTCGAAGCGCCAAATCCAAGGTGATGTTGACCAACTTCAAGTACCCTACGGCGTACGACGCGTGGCAAGTGAACGAGGTGGTGAACGAAGACGCCGGCAAGAGCGATAGATGGAGCGCGGCGTCGGAGATGCAATCCGTGCGCTTTGAGCCGCTCGAACGCGATGAAGAAGACAAAGAGCCCAAGTTTGCAACCTTTAACGGTTTCGTCATGTCGCGTAACGGCAAGGCTGAAGTGAGCTCGGACGTGTCCGATTTGCAAGCCGACGTGGATTTCTCCAACAAGGAGGGTTTGTTGTTCCGCTTCAAGGGTGACGGCAAGCGCTACTCCGTCGTGCTCACGCAAGAAAACGGCTCAAAGTTTAGATTTTCATTCAACACCACTGGTCGTTGGCAAGTCGTGCGCATGCCCTTCCACAAGTTTGTTAACGAAGGCGAAACGTCCTGGGGCGACGACGGCGACCAAGTGCTCGATTTGAAGCAAGTGAAGAGCATCGGTCTTCGATTTGACGCCAAGAAGAACCAACGCGACAACTCGGTCGCCGACGTCATGGCGGGCTCCAACAACAAGTTTGAATTGACCCTCGAGTACGTCAAGGCTATCCCCAAGGGTGAAGAACCGGATGTGATTTTGGTGTCGTGCTTTGGTGCTGGTTTGGAAGAAGGCGAAGACAAGGATCGCGTCTTGAAATACAAGCGGGACGGGGAACGCGTGTTACGCAACTCTGGCGTGGGCTACACCATTGTTCGCCCTGGTTTGTTGCTTGATGAAGCGGGTGGGCGCAAGGCGTTGGTTTTTGATCAAGGCGAGCGTATCAACACCCCGATTGCGTGCGCAGACGTTGCGGATGTGTGCGTCAAGGCGATGCACGACGAAGCCGCGCGCAACTTATCCTTTGACGTCGGCTACGAATACGAATCCGCCGAGTCTGCGTACGAGCTCATCGATACCGTCAAAGGCAAGAGCACGAACTACCTGACCCCAGCGCTATCCGTGCTCGAGAAGTCGTCGTAGATTCTTTTCGCGGCGCGACGAAACGTCCATCGTCCACCATGACTATTATGAGATGAAATGAATGATTTCCCATCTTCTGTAATGCAATACAACCCACACGTACACACATTCATCAACGACGATACTATTTACGCGAGTGCGCCTCGAAGTTGCGGCCTGATAATCGCGAGTAACGCTTCGTGTTCGACGGCGTACCGCTGTAACAAACGCTCCGCCGCCGCGTCGGCGAGCGCGGCGCCGTCGTCATCACTCTTCGTGTCGCTCTTCGTATCCTTCTTTGACGCCTTCATTCGCCTCAGTGCCTTGGCGCATAACACGACGCCATATAACGCCCGCGCATCCTTACCCGTGGTAAAATCAAGCGCCGCCGCGAAATGATTCTTCGCCTCGCGCACGCGCGTCTCCCCGCCCATCGTATACAGCACCTCCGCCATTCGCCTGTGCGCATCAGCGCTGTGTGGCATCGCCAACAACACCTCTTCATAACAAAACAAACACTCATCGTATGCACCGGACTCGGCGTAGATGTGTCCGAGCTCGTACCACGCGTCCGCGTCGGCGCCAAACGTCTCCACGTACGCAATCAACGCGTTCCTCGCCTCCTCCGTCGCCCCTTTCGATCGCGCACACGCAATCAACCCCTTACGCGCTCGAACATCACATTCATTTTCTTTCAACACGTCTTTATATATGCTTTCCGCCTGTGTGACGTCGCCTTGAGCCTCTAAAGTCGCCGCTCGCGCCGCCGCGCGTCTCGACGACGTCGGCGCGCACGCCTCATCCAACACCTCACACGCGCGTTCAGCGACATCTATGCGCCCAACATCCAAAGCTGCGCGAGATCCGCGTTCGATACACGCGAGCACCCGCGCACCGAGCGCGGTGCGCGTCAATCTCGCGCGATGCGTCGTCGTTAACGCATCGCACGCAAGCATGAGCTCGCGCGCATCATCCCGCGCATTTCCCCGTCGCCCCGTCGCCGACGTCGACGTCACGCGCACGCCATCGTCGACATCATCAACATCGCCGTGCGCGGTCGTTTGCGCGCGCTCGAGCGCGCGCAGCGCCGCATCCATGTTCGATTCTGACGCGTTCGGCGTCAGCGTGTGAGGTTTCCAACGCCACAATTTCGCGCGTCGTCGTCGTGCGCGAGCGATCGAACACCCATCGAGGACGTGTGCGCACACGAGAACGACGAGTGGCATCATGCTCGCCCGGTCGCTGCGCGCGGCGGTGCGCGCGGCGAGTGAAAACGACGCCATCGTGCACACGCGTGGGGTATCGACCATGTACGTACTCGATGCGCAAACTCGCGCCTCGCGCGAGCGCATGCGAAGGGTTTGGCGCGTGGCGCGCGCGCGAGCGCATTTGATGCGTCCTTCGCGACGCGCAGACGCGCGCGTACGCCGACGAACGGGGACGACGGGGCGGTTGGGGCGCGACGCGCGTACGATCGAGCGACTGACCTCGACGACTTTTTCGCGACGTCTCTTTCGATGCGCACACAGGACTAAAATCTTAGATGGCAGCGTGTGGTACGTGAGATCACGCGCATGCGTGTCTCGTGCGTCGCGCATCGCGAATGAAAGGATGGTGTCGCCGCGACTGTCGTCTCTGAACCGTTTGTCTGACGCATAGAGTTTCTTTGTATTTTCATTCGCGTTCGACGCAGGCAATTACAAAGCCGCAAAGGCGAACTCATCGGTGAAGATGATTTAGGCAATAAGTATTACGAGAACAGATCGTACCAGCAAGGTCGATCGCGTTGGGTGGTGATGAAGGATTTGGACGACTATTCGGCGGCCAACGTCCCGCGCGAGTGGCACGGATGGTTACACCACATCAACGATGAACCGGGGCTCGTGAACGCCCGGGTGCCGGTGTACGAGGACCCGTCGCCGACGTTTGCGTTAGGCAAGTCGAGTCAAGGCACGTACTTGCCTAAAGGACATTGGTTACAAGGCGCGCGACAACGCGACTGGAAAAAATATACCCCGTGGACGCCAAACTGACGAAGGCATCGCCGGCGACGTGTTTCCCGTGAGACACGGATGAATCACTTCGTTATCATCACGTAGACAACGAAGACTTTGTGTAATCATTGAACCACACCTCCTGTACAAAAATCACGCGCGCGATGAATATCGCGACGGCTCAGTAGGGCCAAAACACCACTGGCGAGCTCCACACCCTCGTCATTCATCGACGCATTCATGACGCCATGGACGCGAACGACGAACGACGACGACGACGGCGCGAGTGACGCGGCGTCGACGCCGTCGCCCTCGTCCCCGTCTCGACGACAGCGACGACACAGTGCCCAAGGAGACAACACCAACGACTTTGTCGGTGCAGACCTTCGCAACGACGACGACCTGGTAACGCGGAGCACGACGCCGCCGATACCGCCCCTGAGCACGGCGGCGTATGACGATTTACGTGCCCGTCAGCGCGCAGAGGCGATCTCGTATGAGGCGTACGAGGATGCGGAGGAACGCGAAGTGGCCTTGCGCTCGAGCGAGAGCGAAGGACGCGGTGAACGATCGGGACGCGACCGCGTCGCGCGACGCGCGAATGGCGATGACGGTGGCGGCGGTTCGAACGATTTCACGCAGATGTTAGATATTAGAGAGGAGTTTCATGACGATGCGGAGCGAAAGTCGAAAAAGAGCTCTGGGACGATGTCGGCGGCGGCGCAACGCATGGCCAAGTTGAGCTACGTCGACGAGCAAAGCGCTATGCGAAGCGCGTCTTCGAGTCCGACTCGACACGGTGCCAACGGGGATTTGCGCGAAGTCGTGCTTGGGAAGCCTCCGAAAGGGACGGGTAATTACGATAAACCGAGCGGCGACGCGTTGGAACCAGTCAAGGCGTCGGCGCAAAGAAAAGGAGGCAAGACGGGTTGGGTGCGCTTGAATGCGAGCGGGAACATTAACCGATTATCTCTTGAAAAGTCTAAAATTGCAGCTTTGCTGCGGGTGCCGATGCGGGATTTACGCGTGTTAGAGCCGTCCACGTCTGATTCGTATTCCGCAGCTATGTTGTGTCGCGAACGCGCCATCGTGGTCAACCTGGAACAAATTAAGGTTTTGATTACGTCAGAGGAGGTGATTATGACGGATTCGCAAACGGCAACGGTGACACACTTTTTACCCGAGTTGCAAGCGCGTTTGTTGAGGAAAAAACGTTTACAAGATGAAAAGGATGCCGCCGCCGCGCTGTTGCTACCCGCGACGCTCTCGAGCGTCGATTTGGCTGGCATGACGTCATCTCAATCGACAGGGGCGATGAACACATCTACGGCACAAGCGCAAATGCCAACTCAAGCGGTGTTTCGCGGCGTCGCAGCGGGGTCCACGCCGTCGGCGTCGCATAGCCCGAGCGGTTCGATTGATTTATCGCAACCCTCGCGAACTGGTACTGAAGAAGTATTCCCATTCGAGTTTGTTGCCTTGGAAGTGGCGTTGGAAATGGTGTGTAACTCGCTCGAGGTGGAGGCGAATAAAATCGAGCTCGACGGCAAACCCGCGCTCGAGGCGTTGCGTAAACAAGTCAACAACGTCAATCTCGAACGCGTACGTCGCATGAAGAATAGGCTCGTTCGAATCACTGGCCGCGTGAGTAAAGTACGCGATGAGATCCAACGTTATTTAGATGATGATTCCGACATGAGAGATATGTATCTCACGCGTAAGGCAAAGATGCAAAACGCGGATGGTTTGTCGCAGCATGAGACGCCTCCGGGACGCGCGAGACGCGACCAACGCGGTGGTAACGGTCATCCAACCACTCCCGGCCGATCGCCACTCGGCGTACACGGCGTGCACACGACGGATGGCTCGCATTTCTACGATGCCTACGACGACGACAAGGATTTACAAGAGTTGGAGGATTTACTCGAGACGTACTTTACGCACATTGATTCCACGTTTCATTCGTTGAACGGCTTGAACGAATACATCGATGACTTGGAGGATTTGATTGAAATCGAGCTCGATTCCCAGCGTAACCAGCTGATTAAGCTCGAGTTAATCTTAACCACCGCCACGTTGTCCTTGACATGCTTCTCCGTCGTCGTTGGAATCTTTGGCATGAATATCACAAACGACATCGAAAACAAGCACGGCATGTTCTTGCTCGTCGTCATCTTGGGCTCGTTCGCCACCCTCGGATTGTTCCTCGTGCTCTTGCGCGTGTGTAGATATTACAGACTGTTCTAACAACCACCCTAGGGCGTGTTGTGGTGTATTGAACGCGTAGGTCCGGTATTTTAAAGTTGTAGTACAGATTGTGTCGGGTTCGCGCCGCGCTTCACTTTGCGACGATGGATTTTAAGAAACTACTCGCCCTCGAACGCGCGCGCGCGAAAGCCGCCGACGCCGAGTCCACCGCCGACGCGGACGACGACGATGCGTTCGAGACATTCACGGACACGCCGACGACGCCCATCGCCGACGCGGACGCGCACCGACGACGACTCGGTGGTGTCAACGGTTTGTCTTACGCGCGCAACTTTATCGGCGCAAAAGACGCCGTCGCGCTCGAACGCGCGCTATTACGCGAGCCCGCGGCGTGGTGGACCGCAATATCGAACGGTCGGCGCGTGATGAACGTCGGCGGCGGGTCACCGTCGACGTTGTTTATGGATGGTGATGAGACGCGCGAGCCGGGCTACGTGTCGCGTCTGCGCGCGTTGCTCGTCCATCGACGAGTGTTTACGCACGCGCCGAATCACGTGTTGGTGAATGAATACGTGAGTGATGCTGGGATATTAGCGCATTCTGATGGCGACGTCTACGCGGACGATGTCGCCATCATTACGCTCAGAGGTGGGGCGTTGATTGAGTTTTGGCCGGCGACGGGCGATACGATTTCAGAAGGACGAGACGACGACCACGAGCATGATGGCACACGACGCGTATCGCCTCGACCGGTGGTGTCGGTGTACTTAGAGTCACGGAGTGTGCTGATGTATTCGGGCGATGCGTACAGGTTGCGGCATGGAATTAGAAGAAATGATTCGGATGTCATTACGGATGCGTGCGTAAACGCATCCGACGCGGGCGTGCGCGTCGGCGACGTCGTGAAAAGAAATCCAGCCGGACGTGTATCCGTCGTGTTCGTTCGCAAGCATCGCGCGCCATCAAACAAGTAGATGCGCCATAGCACGCGTAGCAGCACACGTAGTAGCCTTTGTGCTTAGTCTGTAGAGTAAAGTGTTGTAGTGAACGGCGTCGTAAAATGTCTCTCATCGCGCGTGTCGTTCATCCTCGCGCGCATCAACGCCATCAGCATCGGCATCGGTATCGGCATCATCCCCAGACAACGACGTCGACGATGTCGTCGCCGCGTGCGCCGCTCCACCGAACCCATCGCGCGCGGATTCATCCCTTAACTGTTCGCGCAAAATCCTCGCCCGAGCCGCGCACTCCCGCGCGTCGTCCTTCGCCGCCATCGCCCGACGCATCATCTCCCTCGCCCGCACCCGCACCCGTCGATGCGCCTTGGCATACATCGCATCCGCATCGTGCTCGAGCTCCATCGCGCGCGCCCGCAGCTGATTCGCCTTCGCATCCAAATGCGCCGGCGATTCCATCCACCCTTCGTCGTGTTCCACATCCATCTCTTCGCTCAACAGCGCGTTGGCGAACGCCGTGCGTTCGCCCGCGACGGTGCCATCGCCGCGCGTCGATGTCGAGCGCGAAAACGACGACGACGACGATGGGCGAAGCACACCGCGCGTCGTCGTCCAGAGTCGTCGCACAAACATCAGTCAGCGTCGCGCTGTGACGTGAGGCTGGGGAATTCAACCGTCACATCCTTGTTCAAAACCCTAATCTATACCCTAGTCTGTTGAAATGAAATGCATTCTCCAACGCCATTCGTAGCCGCCGACGACGACGTCGCCGCGACACACACCTTGAACACGCGATGGATTTAGATGGCATGATCGCACAGAGCGCGCAGGGCGGCGCGAATGCGGGCGCGGCGAGCGCGGATGATGGAGTGCCGATGATGGACAATCCCATGACGGAGGGCGCTCCGCCGTTACCGCCGGGCGATCGCCCGCCGTCGACGGCGCGCCAGCCGCGTCGGCCGCGCGGCGAGGACGACCGCGGTGGTGCGCATCGCGGTCGCCGGGGCGGCGCGACGCAGAGGTTTTATACGCGCGCGCCGACGCGTCCGGGGTGGCATCCGACGGGTGAGTTCGATGACCATGGGAAACCCGCGCACAGCGGACAGTGCGAGGGGTGTCGGGTGTCGACGGTGGTGAATTTCCGACCGGTTGTGGGTGGGAATCCACCGTTGTGTGGGGTGTGTTTGGATTCGTTGAAGGCGGCGACGGCGGGTGCGGATGGTGGCGAGGGGTACGGCGCCGGGGGCGCGAGTCGAGGCGGAGGTCGAGGCGGGGCGCGACACGGAGGCGGAGGCGCG
>JACLAB010014301.1_pt1 | contig 11363 bp, 10 predicted proteins | sample 8027921 | NCBI WGS metagenome assembly JACLAB01 (sample SAMN15725117, study PRJNA655200) | protist metagenome | isolation source: fluorescence activated cell sorting (FACS) single amplified genomes of... | place: USA: West Boothbay Harbor, Gulf of Maine | collected 2000-07-19
TAAGTGTACCGAAGGTCACTATTTTGAAGAATTTGTAGACTCTGATACTACAACCAGTAGGTGCGGTTGTGGTGCCAATGCTACAAGGGTCGCTTCTGCAACACCATGCGTACTTGAAGGTGCCTCTGGGGATTTCCCCGGACGGCACATGAAGTGGGTACGAGAACATGAGCAAGCAGGGCGTAAATAAACTCCACAACCGTTAGGCGGAGAAGGTTAATAATATGGCACGAGCACAACTCGTAGACGAGCGTTCGGAAGAAGAAGTTAACGGCGATAACGTAGATACACTAGAAGCACCAGAGGATACTATTGAGTCTCCTGAAGAGGAGGTAGCTCAAGAGGAACCTAGCTTACCAGAGAAGTATCAGAACAAGTCCTTGCAAGAGGTAGTTCAGATGCACCAAGAGGCTGAGAAGCTCCTAGGTAAACAAAGCTCTGAAGTTGGTGAACTACGTGGTGTTGTTGACGACTACATCCAGACACAACTCAAACAACAAGCACCTGTACAACAGCAAGAAGAAGACGACACTGACTTCTTTGTTGATCCACAGGCCGCAGTTAATAGGGCAATTGAGAACCACCCTAAGATACAAGAAGCTAATCAAGTCACTCAGAGGTATCGTAAAGAAACCGCATTGGCTGAACTTTCTAAGAAGCATCCAGAGATGGATTCTATTTTAAAAGACGCTAACTTTGCTGAGTGGATTAAAAGCTCTAAAATTAGGACTCAATTATTTGTACAAGCAGATCAGGCTTACGATTACGACGCCGCTGATGAACTCTTGTCTCTTTGGAAGGAGAGAGCCTCTGTCGCACAACAGACAGTAGCAGTTGAGAAGCAAGCCCGTAAGCAACAAGTTAAGTCTGCAAGTACAGGTAACGCCCGAGGAACAGGCCAAACTCAACGTAAGAAGCAATATCGTCGTGCTGATATTATTAAACTTATGAAGACCGACCCAGATCGTTATGCAGCTTTGTCAGAAGAAATCTTTCAAGCTTACGCCGAGGGTCGTGTTAAGTAGCCTAATCTAAAGGAGATTTATCATGGCGATTAACCCCGGAGCAGTATATCCTACTGCTGGTAGTATTGTAAACGCAAGTAAAGCAGCAACATTTATTCCAGAAATTTGGAGCGATGAAGTAATTGCTGCTTACCAAAAGAACCTGAAGATGTCACCTCTTGTAAAGAAAATGTCAATGACAGGTAAGAAGGGCGACAAGATCCATGTCCCTAAGCCCATCCGTGGTTCTGCCTCTGCTAAGGTTGCTGACACTGCTGTCACCATCCAAGCCACCAACGAGACAGAGCTTCAGATTGAAATCAATCGTCACTTCGAGTACTCGCGTTTTATTGAGGACATCGTAGAAGTACAGGCACTTAACAGCCTGCGACAGTTCTACACAGAAGACGCTGGTTACCAGTTGGCTCTGACGGTTGACACTGACCTGATGAACTGCGGTACTGGTTTTGGTGATGGAACGCTAGACCTCGCTGCTCCTACTGGTGCAGATTGGGCTAACAGCAACAGCTACTACTTTAACGCTGCTACTGGTCTGGATCTCTTTGTTGCTGGCACTACGGCAACTGGCGATAACTTTACTGACCTCGGTTTCCGTGAAGCTATCAAGATCCTTGACGACGCTAACGTACCAATGGAAGATCGTTGCTTGATTATCCCACCTGCTGCTCGTAAGACAGTAATGGGAATTGAGCGTTACGTATCTAGCGACTTCCGTGATGACCGTACTGTTAAGTCTGGTCTGATTGGCAATGTCTACGGTGTTGACGTTTACGTATCTAGTAACTGTCCTACGCTTGAGACTAACGTCCGTGGCTGTATGTTCTTCCACAAGGATGCCATCATCCACGCCGAGCAGATGAACGTTCGTTCACAGACTCAGTACAAGCAAGAGTACTTGTCTACTCTGTACACCGCTGACACCCTCTATGGTGTTCAAGTGTATCGTCCTGAAGCTGGTTTAATCCTAGCTGTATTTGACGAGTAAGACCCTTAGCCCCTTCGGGGGCTTTTCCTTTTCTTGTTTGCTTTGAGGATAGCTTATGCCTATTTATAGGGGTGATGGAGGTTCAGGTGATTCGTCTACGGACGCCTATGCTTCACAGATTGCCCAGTACGCACAGACAGCTACCGAGAAAGCAAACGAAGCTTCGGCCAGTGCAACGGCGGCTGCTAATAGCGCCTCTGCTGCTGCTGGTTCGGAGTCTGGGGTAGCGGCTGATGCTGCTGCTGCCAACACAGCAAAACTTGCGGCTCAGGCTGCACAGGCTGCTGCCGAGACTGCTGAGACTGGTGCAGAGACAGCCGAGACTAACGCAGGCACACAGGCCACGGCTGCTGCTGGAAGCGCAACTACAGCAACTACACAGGCTACGGCAGCTTCTGCTAGTGCAACTACAGCAACCACACAGGCGTCTGCTGCTTCTACTAGCGCGACTAACGCAGCAACTAGCGAGTCTAACGCTTCTACTTCAGCAACCAGTGCAGGAACTAGCGCAACCAATGCAGCTTCTAGCGCCACGGCTTCAGCCAACAGTGCAACTGCTGCGGCAACATCAGCGACTAACGCAGGTACGTCAGAAACAAACGCTGCTGCTAGCGCGGCTGCGGCACAGGCAGCACAGGAAGCTATTGATGGTTTGTACTTAGGCGCACAAGCCTCTGACCCTACCGTTGATCTTAACGGTGACCCTGTTACCGCAGGCGATTGGTACTTTAACACCACATCTAATGTGAGCAGAGTTTACAGCGGCTCATCTTGGTTAAACACTGCAAACGCAGGAACAGTAACCAGTGTTTCTGGCACAGGTTCAGTTAATGGAATTACACTCTCAGGGGCAGTAACGTCTAGCGGCAGTTTAACGTTAGGTGGTTCTCTTGTTTCTGTTGACGGAGGCACATACTAAATGACTACTATTATTACTAAGAATGGCTCAGGTGCGCCCACAGCAGGGCAGTTATCTCAAGGTGAACTTGCGGTAGACTTAACTAACAAAGAACTGTACACCAAAGACTCTGGTGGTAATGTTATTAAAGTTGGAGCGCAAGGCGGCTCAACAGGAACTTTTACAGACCTGACTGCAACCTCAAGCTTCACGTCTCCCGGCATCGACGACAACGCTACGGACACAACTCTAAGCATTTCGTCTAGTAACAGGGTTTCAGTAGGAAACGGTAATCCGGGTGGCTCCTTTCAGATGGACGTTTATTCTGGTACGGGTTCGCAGGCCGTGTTCCGAGCAAGGCAAGCGGGGTCAACCAACGGCTTCACAATACTTGGAGATGGTTCTGAGTATACCTACCAGATGCTTGATGGTGATCTTGGCATCGTCAGGAGCGCTAATACAGGGACAGCCGAGTTAAAAATAGGCGGTTCAGCGGATGCCAACGCTCGTCAAGGCTCAATCATTAAAGACTTAGAGACCTACGATCTAACTATCCGCAACCAAAATAACGAAGGCGTTGAGGTAGGCAACTTCATTTTTAAGAACGGCGCAGCTGAGTTCATGCGTATCAACAACTTCGGCAATGTTGGTATTGGTACTACTAACCCAACCGAAGCCCTCACAGTCAACGGCACTGGTTACTTTTTCAACTCCGCTGCTGAAATAAGGATGGCTCCAGAGAACGCTATAGGACTTGACTTTGGCGCTTCTTACGCATCTATCCCAGCAGCACAGAACCACGGCTACGTAGCCACAGGTGCGGCTAGTGCTGGCGGTGCAAACGGCGATCTGCTTATTGCTCCACGTACATCAGCGGCAACGAGCGTACGCTTTATTACAGGCACTTCGCCTACAGAAGTCATGCGTATTAATAGCATTGGCAATGTTGGTATTGGTACGGATTCTCCTGCTGGTAACAGCTTAACCATTCAAAAGACTGGGACGGCTCGACTGAGACTTGCGGAAGAAGGTGTACGCGCTTGGGACATGGAGGCAACGGGCGGCGACTGGCGTTTAAACAACGGAACAAACTCCATAGAAGCCATGCGTGTCGACAGCTCTGGCAACTTGCTGGTTGGTGCTACGGCTGCTATAGGAGGAGCGTCAGCTTCTACTATTCAGATAACTCATTCGACTGCACAGAACGGTTTAACCGTAAAGAACAGCGGTAACGCTAGGTACTACATCCACGCAGTCGAAACAAGCACTGGTAACTACGCCATACTAAATGACGCAAACGTAGGTGTTAAAATAACCAACGGTGCAAGCGCTTGGTCTGCCTTCTCTGATGAAACGCTGAAGGAAAACATCAGCGACATTGGCCCTGTACTCGACACTATTAAGGACTTCCGGTGTGTCAACTACAGTCTGAAGGCCACTGAGTCTGATGCTGCTGACAAGGTTGGCTTCATCGCCCAAGACTGGGAGCACACGTTTCCTAATGTCGTCACTAAAGACGAGGACGGTACCCTTTCTATGAAGTACACGGAGACTATCCCTGTACTACTGAAGGCCATCCAAGAGCAGCAAGCAATGATTGAAACACTACAGGCCGAAGTAGCGGCACTCAAAGGAGCATAAAGAATGACAACGATTACATGGACAGTTTCATCCCTAGACTACGCAGTATCTAAAGACGGTCTAGACAACGTAGCCACAGTAGCTCACTGGCGTTGCACAGGCGAAGATGCAGACGGTAACGTAGGTTCAGCTTACGGCACCAAAGCTTTACCTGACGCTTCTGCGGATGACTTCATGCCTTGGGACAAGATTACCGAGGAGACTGTATTAGGCTGGCTCGTAGCTGATATGGCTACAAACAAGATGGACGACACGCCTACTGAGCAGGAGTCTGTAGAAGCTGCTGTACAAGCTCAGATTGACGAAAAGGCTAACCCAACTTCCGGCACTGGCGCTCCTTGGGCAGCATGAAACTCTTAGCAGTCCTAGCACTCGTGTTACTCGCTGGATGCTCAGGCACACTACGAGAGAAATCTACGATCTGTTTAGGCTTCTGTTCGCACACTGAAGTTGAAACTGAGACGCAAACAAAGGACATTAGAAAATGAAAGCATTAACTTTTCTGTTAGCTTTAGTAGCTTTTAACGTGACAGCCGCAGAAATTTACTTAGCTGACGGTACTGTTATTGATTTGCCTGTAGGCTCCAAGGTTTACGTTGAAGAAAATACTGTATGGACGTTTACTAGGTTTGACCAAGGTGGCTTTGACCTGCGCCCGTTGACTCCGGTTGTAGAGGTTACAGAGGTTTGCGTAAACTCAGGGTTTACCTTTGGTGGCGACTCTGCTGTCTGCGAAGAAGAAGTAATCGTAGAAGAAGAAGAGTGTGATCCTTTCACCTTTGGCGGCTCTGGTGATTGTTAGTCGTGGAAGTCAGTGAGTTCAGAATAGAGCGTATGGAGAAGGCTTTAGACAAAGTGTGCGAAGCCGTTAGCCAAATTGCTGTAGTTGACGAAAGACTCTTATCGTTATTCAGCAGAATGGAACGCTTTGAGAAACGTCTTGACGAGCAAGAAGATAAAGTTATTGAGTTGTCAGAAGATGTTATTCTTAACTCAAAGCTAATAAAGACCAGCGAAAGATTCTTTTGGATAGGTGTCAGTGCTGTGGCATCGTTTATTGTTTACATGGTGCGCTAATGCTTGAGCTATTGGTCGGCCCAGTTACTTCTTTACTTGATAAGTTCATCCCGGACTCAGATGAAAGGAACAGGCTTGCCCATGAAATATCTACGATGGCTGAAAGACACGCTCAAGAGTTGGCTAAGGCCCAGATTGCGGTTAACAAAGAAGAAGCTAAAAGCTCTTCGCTCTTTGTGTCTGGCTGGCGTCCAGCGGTTGGGTGGGTCTGTGTTAGCGGAATGGCATTTAATTTTATCTGCGTCCCTCTTGGGAATTTTACCCTTACTCTATCTGGTGTGGATGTTTTTTTGCCAGCCTTGGATTTGAGCCAGATGATGCCAGTGCTTATGGGCATGTTGGGCTTAGGAGCTATGCGTTCCTTTGAGAAAGCCAAAGGCTGCGCGAGGGATAATTAATGACTGTAGGCATAGGTTCATCGCCCCCTAATGCGTTAAACAAAACTAAACAAGAAGGCTTTCAAGACTGGCTTTCTGCTTTTGATAATTTGCTGTCTTCGTGGTATACTGATCCCGCCAACGAGCAAGACGATATAGACCGCATATATAGACAAGAAGAAGCACAAGAATGGTTAGATTTACTTGAAGCCTATGGGAGAGGCGAGGTTGAGTACAACACGTTAATCAACTGGCAACCTGACTTCCTTAGAGACATAGAAGGCTTTAATGATTACATAGCTGATGTACGATTTCAGGCTACTTGGGAAAGAAACGCTAACTATAACATTGCTTATTGTGAAGAAAACGGCTGTCGTGATGAAGCCATGCAACGTTTCTACGACAAGTGGATTGCCTCGGGATCGCCTGACTCCAAAGATGGTATGTGGTCAGACGAGCAGTTTGACGAGTGGTTAGCCGAGCAACCTGAAGATCCTGTAGGCCCTGTAGATCCGGGTCCTGAGCCTCCTCAGACTCTTGATGAAATGCTAAGTGAGTTAGCGGAAGAACAACAAGTTGACAGAGATGTTGTTGACGGTGTTGTGGACATGATCGAAACCATCAAAGGATCAATACCTACTGATCTAGAGAGCGCTTCAGACCTTATTAAAGGTGTCTTAAGCTCCACTGTTTTAGGCTCTGCTTTAGAAGAATGTGAATCTTGGACAGGTAACACAACCACAGAAGGCGGCAAGGGTGTCCCTAGTTGGACTAAGTGTGTTGACGTAGGCATCTTTGGTATTCCGGGCTTAGACCTTCCTTTGCCTCCCGGAATGGTAGACATAAGTACTTCCGTGTACGACATTATTCAGAAGGGAGAGGACATAGGCGAAAGCTTTGAGGACTTCCTTGAGGACCCCTCAGGTTGGCTAGAGAACGTCATAGATAAAGCTGTAGAGAAAGTACAAGACGTTTGGGGTGACCTACAGGCTGGCGTAGACCCTAAGACTATTGGAGGCCTCTCTGGTATACTTAACGACTGGATAGGCAATATCTTAGGCGGGTACATATTAGGTCAAGTTAAGGACGCCACGAGCGCTATAGACCCTTTCCTATACGCGGGTGATTGTTTAGACCCTACGTTTAAAGAAGCCAACAAAGAATACTGCGAAGACGCCTTAAACCAAGGCACTTTAGTAGACTGTAGTACCTTTAATAAAACTGGAGACCTTGTAACCTCAGCAGACCAGTGTGGCCCTTGTCAGAACCCAGACTTTACTCCTACAGGAGCCAATGGGGAGTGTGTTGACCCAGACCCTAACGACTGCGCAGGACAGAACAAGTCTATCAATAGCGACGGTAGCTGTGGTGAGTGCTTAGGTTCCTTAAAAGAGATAGGTGGAGAGTGTGTAGAACCTTGTCAATACAATGATACAATAGCAGCAAGTAGCCCTGAGTGTAAAGAGCCTTGGACTGACGGCGGAGATACTGAGGCAGAGTGTACAGCCCAAGGACGCCTACACGTACCCGGAGACGCCTCTACAGAAACAGAGAGTTCATGTGGAGGTTGTTTACCTACGCACACAGAAGAAGCTGGGGAATGTACAGAGTGGGCTGATGGTGGTCCTACTCAGGAAGAGTGTGAATCCCAAGGTAAAGTCCACAGGCCTAGCACAGGCACAGGCAGAGATAGTTCCTGTGGTGGTTGCTTAGACGGATATGAACTCGTAAATGGACAATGCACAGAAGAAGGTCTTGAGGAGCCTTGTCCGGGTAATCAAATTAGAAACGAAGAAACTAGGGAGTGTGAAGATCCGGGTCCTGATTTTGTAGAAGGAGACCCCTGTACTACTGAAGATGGTAAGGCAGGGACATACGACTCCGAAGGTATCTGTATTCCTGACTGGGTAAACCCCGGCCCTTCCGTACAAGACTGTGAAGCCTTAGGTAAAACACACGTATCTGGCGACCCCTCAGAGCAAAAGGCTAGCGAATGCGGCGGATGTAAGAACCCTCAATGGAACGACATAGGCGAGGGTGGCGCGTGTGTAGCTCCTGTAGAATGCTGGGATGGATCTACGAAGCCTACAGAGGCGGAGTGTCCAGAGGAACCCCCTAAGCTAGACTGTGCTTCTAAGAATAGAATACAGGAAGATGAGTACACATGTGGCGGCTGCTTAAACGACACCTTTGAAGAGAAAGGCGGGGAGTGTGTAGAGAAGGTCTGTGACGAGAGTAGCTTCCAAGAAGAAGTAGTAGAAACAACTACAATCCCTTATGGGCAAGGACAGCCACGAGTACAGGCTCCTACGTATACGGAAGTTAACGGGGTATGTACTAAGACCACCTATGAAGTTATTGTTGCAGATCCTACACAACAACAGTGTGAAGCTGAGGGCAAAGCGCTTAGTGAAGATGGTAAGACTTGTGTTGAACCAACTCCCTGTACTAACGGAGCAACATTAGAAAGTGGGTGTGAGCAATGTGAAGACGGTAGTTCGCCTTCTGATTATGAAGGGGGCAAGTGTGGCGGTAAACTTATTGTCACTCCTGAAACATGCGGACCTGAAACATTTACAGCAGAGAGGACAGTAGAAGCATCCGTAGGATCAGGGGAAGTAAAAGATCCTACTGTTGAGTACATGGTAGAAAACGGAGAGTGTACTAAAGTAACTATAGTGTACGTCGCTGGCCCTGTAATGCCTCAGGTATGTGGGCCTGATACGGTTGCTAATACAGTTAACTTAACTGAAACGTTACCTTATGGTAGCACTCTTCCTGCCCCTCAGACAACCTATGGTGACGTAGATGGCGTATGTACAGCCACGGTTACAACCTATGTTGCAGGGCCTCCTAACTGTACAGAGATTACTGAGGTAAACTACGAAGACTGTGGGTACGTTCAATGTCCTGAAGGAAGTGTAGAACCCTATGCAACTTCTTCAGGTGAGTGTTATGATCCTGTTCAGCCTTGTGAAGATCCTAATAGAATTCAGAATGAAGATGGAAGCTGTAGCGACCAGTGTAATGGAGACTTAGTATTACAGGATCAAGGAAACGGTTCCTTCTTATGTGGGGAGCCTCCTTGTGGCCCTAATACGGTAGATCAACAGGTAGAACAAAATGTAGTTATACCCTTTGGTGAGCCTTTGCCAGAGTCTCAGACATCGTATGAAGACGACGGTACTCAGTGTGTAGCAACAACAGTAACCTACACTCAAGGGCCTGAGCCTCAGGACTGTGCATCTCAGGGTAGACAACAGACAGACGAGTTTACCTGTGGTGAATGCCTACCTGAGTATCAAGCTGAAGGCGACAGGTGTATTCCTAAGGAGCAACCAGATTGTGCTTCTTTAGGTAGACAACAGGTAGACATTTACACCTGTGGTGAATGTTTAGATACCCATAAGCTTGAAGGTGACGAGTGTATTCCTAAGGAGCAACCAGATTGTGCTTCTCAGTTCAGAGAGCAGACTGATGTTTACACCTGTGGTGAATGCTTAGAGGGTTACACGTTAGCAGACGACGAGGTAACATGTAGGCCTAAGACTTGTGAAGACTCCAACGCAAAGAACTACGGTGAAATAGGAGCCTGTGGTGAATGTGAGGCAGGCTACAGTAGAGACCCTGAGAACCCTGATAGCTTGTGTACTGCTGATACAACAGTGGTTGATCCAGAGCCTGACCCAGACCCTGAACCATGTCCCGATGGAAGGCCTAGGGATGCAGAAGGTAACTGTCCGGGGCCTGTAGTAGTAGAAGACCCTTGTGACGACGCTATATATGCCCTAGAGAATCCGGGAGAGTGCGGAGAAGAAGAAACTTGTGAAAACGGAGCTACAGATTACCCCGAATGTACTCAATGTGCTGACGGTAGCTTGCCTGACGCAAACCTAGGGTGCGGTGGAAACGATACTTGTGAAAACGGTGCTACTGACTGGCCTCTGTGTTCAGAGTGTCCTGACGGTACACCAACAGATCCAGATACGCCTTGTGGAGGCCCTGACTGCACTGATCCTGAGTATGCCGCCGCTAACCCTGAAGAGTGTGGTACTTGTGTTGACTGTACGTGTCCCGAGTATGCCGCAGCTAACCCTGAGGAATGCTTACCTTCTCCTCCTCCCCCTCCTGAGGGTGGCGGTGGTGGTGGTGGCGCAGGCGGCCAAGAAAAGCGAGAGCCTATTGAATTTGGTATCTCGGCTGACCCTGAGCTTCTTGCGAGAAAACAGTTTCCTATAACCGACTACTTAAGTGGCTTATTTACAGGTAACCGATAATATGACATACTTAGAATTAGTAAATAATGTCCTTAGAAGGATACGAGAAGAAGAGGTTACTTCGGTATCCTCTAACACCTATAGTAAGATGATAGGTGACTTAGTTAACGACGCTAAAGAAACTGTAGAGGCTGCTCACGACTGGGCAGCACTTAGGTACACCTTGAATATTAATACTACAGCAGGTATATTTAACTATGTACTTACAGGGAGCAAGAATACGCCTAAGGCTCTTACAGTCATTAACGATACTACTAATGTTTTTATGGAGTACCGTAGTTCTGCATGGTTTGACAACAAATACCTTGTACAAGAACCCGTCTCAGGTGCGCCTCAGTATTACACGTACAACGGTGTTGACTCCAACGGAGATACCCAGATAGATATATACCCCAAGCCTGACAAGGTTTACGACATACAGTTTAACGCTGTAATCAGAGGTAACATTATAGATGAGAACGGGGTAGTTATTAGGCCTTACCTCTTGACTAACGACGGGGACAATCTATTGCTTCCTCCGATGCCTGTTATACACCAAGCAGTAGCCTTAGCAACTCGGGAAAGAGGCGAGGCAGGTGGAACTACGGCCCTTGAGTACTTCGCGTTAGCCTCTAAATACTTAAGTGACGCGATTGCCTTAGATGCACAGAAGCACCCTTATGAAACTGACTGGTATACCCCTTAGGAGCTAGTGTATGGCTGAACCACTCCAGAGTATAAACCTAGTCGCTCCTGCGTTCAAAGGTATTAACACAGAGGACTCTCCGTTACAGCAGGACCCCTCGTTTGCTGATGTAGCAGATAATGCTGTCATTGACAAACGGGGACGTATTGCTGCACGTAAAGGTAACAGTGTTTTAACCACAGATGCTTCTTTGTTAGGTACTGACTATGTGCACCAGATGCACTACTTCTTTGATGACGCAGGTAACTCAAAGTTATTTAGCACAGGTAACTCTAAGATACTTTCAGGCACAACTACGTTAGTTGATGAGACGCCCTCTGGTTACACCATCGGTAACAACAATTGGAAGATGGTAAACTTTAACAACGCTGCTTACTTCTTCCAAAGAGGACAAGAAC
>JACLAB010001100.1_pt1 | contig 11359 bp, 19 predicted proteins | sample 8027921 | NCBI WGS metagenome assembly JACLAB01 (sample SAMN15725117, study PRJNA655200) | protist metagenome | isolation source: fluorescence activated cell sorting (FACS) single amplified genomes of... | place: USA: West Boothbay Harbor, Gulf of Maine | collected 2000-07-19
AAGGTATATATATCATCTATTATATTTAAAAATTCTATTGGCTTTTCAGAATGGTTATCATTTCTTTCTATACTTTGAACACTATCATAAAGTTTTTTATTATCAGGTGTACAACTACCTTTGGTACATACCAACAATATTTCGTGCCTAACTGAATTATAATGCCCCATATTATGTTTTACTTTATCCCATATAAATGATGTTTTATATTTAAACCCCCAAGATGAAATAACTTTAAAAGCATCCTCTAATAAAGGTGATGTTACCCATAAAAATAAAACGCTATCTTTTTCTGATACTTTGTTTATTGGCAAAGAAGATATTTCAGATATGCTCATTGTATCATAATGTTTAGCAGCACCTCCAAGTTGTGGTGTGTTTTGTTTGTCATTATAACTCCACGCTGGGTCAGCATAAATAACCCTAAAAGTTTCATTAGTTTTAAATATATCTACATTAAATTCACTTTTATTTTTTGTTTCAACTCTTATGTTATATTCTCTTTTTCTTTCTTTTAACTTTTCCTTATTTTCTTCTTTTTTAATTTCTTTATAAGCAGCATTAATACTTACTTCACCAGTTCTTAATTTTGCTTTTACTTCTTCTGGTGCTTTCTCTTGTATCTTTTTTACTTTGGCCAATGTTCTTTCACCAACTTGTGCAACATCAGAAAGTTCTTTGCGTGTATTAGGTTTAGGCAATGTTGCCAACACCTCACCCGTATTTCTAAAATGTGAAACTTTTTCTGATTTACTTTCTTTTGCTTTTTCTTTAAAAACATCTTCAAGTTCTAATGCTAAAACACTTCTTTGGTAGTTGCTTAAATTTCTTCTACCAAATTGGTTTAGTATCATCCATTCCTTAACCGCTTCTTCATTATCAAAATGTTTGTTTTCGGTTTCAAAATCTAAATCCCACCTGGTGGCTATTTCATAACGGTTATGTCCATCTATAATAAAACCATTCCAAGTAAGTATTTTTTCTCTTATACCCTCACTCATACAATTATTTTCTAATTGCTTAAATTCTTCTTTTGTTAAAGGTGGTATTAAATCTTTAAATTCTTTTTTTATTTCTATCATATTATTTTCTTTTAAAGTCATCGCTTTCATCTTCACCAAAAACTCCAAGTTCGTAAAAACCAGTTAGTTTTAAAACACTTCTTGACAATGCTCTTTTTTCTGCCATCTCCATTACGTACCAACTATTACAATTACCATCTTTATAGTTAGCACCTTTTAATGCACTACCAAATGTTTCAATTTGTACTTCTTCTTTTTTTGCATATGCTTTTACAACCGCAAAGCTGGGTTCACATTTTACAACCTCATAACTTATAGCTATGTTTTCTTTTGCAGCTATCTTTTCAATACCTTGTCTGGTAATAATAACATAGTGCTGATGTTTGTATACATCTGATTTTTCAAGTTCATACTTTTTGTACAAATCCAATAATTTTTCTCTATCCATTTTGTTTAAATATTTGTGATACTTCTATTTGTGCTTTTAATTCTTCTATTCTATTACATAAGGCTTCTATCCTATATGTATATTCGTCAAATTTAGTCTGTGCAGTTTCTTGTGAAAAGTTAGTTCCCATTATCTTATATTTATTAAGGTTGATTTTGCATCATCTAATTGCACATTTATTGCAATCTGCTCAAATACATCTTCTTTTAAAATTGCATTGTACAATTCTTTTTCAAGGTGTTTAATCTTGGCTTTTAAATCGTGTTTCTGTGTTCTCATTTCTGTTAAGTTTAAATTAATAATAAACAAATATAAACAAAATATTTAATAACAAAACTATAAAAGCAAAAAAAAGGCTTGACATATAGCCAAACCCCTTTTCCTTAACAAAACAGAATAGTCAAATATAGTCTTTTATAAACTATCTACCAAGTCTTTGTAATGTTTAATCATATCTTGTAGTTCATCATTAGAATACTTTACAGTTTCTTTTGATTTTATATATAATTCTTCAGCTGTACCATCACCAAATTTTTCATCCAGGTACTTTGAAAATAAATATTGTTCACCAGCTTTAAACATATTACAACCAACACATTGAACCGCAACATTTTTCTCTAACCATCTTGTTGCATAATGTTTTCTACTTTGAAAGTGACCGCATTGCATACCTACCTTGTAGTGTGAAACCTTACCACAAGTAAAGCAAGTTACATCACCGTTATGGTCTGCATCCTTTAATCTTATGTACTGGCTAAAGACTGCATCAAGTTTTTTAACTATTTTGCTTCTTGATAATTTAGATGGCATTATCTATGGTTTCAATTATGTGCCTAAGTTGGCTTCTTTCAAACTCACCAAGTGATTTATCATCTACAATTAGTAGGTAATAATCTTTTCTTACTGCAATACATTTTGTGTTTTCCATCTTTTATTTGTTTAAGTCAGATTTATGTAATAACTTTACACTTTTTTATTACTTCAAATATATAAAATAAATAATTAGAAATATATATATAAATATAAATCTAAAAATATATATTAAAAAAAATATAGAAATACTTAAAAATAAAATATAATAAGAATAATGATTTTGGTATAGTATTCTATTTCTGCGAAATGTACTTATATTTTTCAATACCTCTTGAACCATAGTAGCTAACAAAAACTGTAATTAGTAAAGATTTAAGTAAATCTATCCATTCAGTAGCAACTCCGAAATCTATATTTAAGCTATCCATAAGAATTAATAGCCAAGTTGATATTGTAAGAAAGATTAACATCATTGGTCTTACATTCTTTGATAACCAACTATCACTTGACATATCACTTGACCACCTTTTAGATATTTCTTGAATTTCTATAATATCCATTTCAAGCAGTTTTAAGGCTTCTTCTTTGTCTTTAGGTGTAAGTGCATCATCTTTGCTTATAAGACCACCTATTAGCTTTAAAATACCAGCATCAGGTACAACATCACTAACACCTTTAAGAATGTTTGGTGCAGCTTTAGTAAGAAATTTACCTACCCTTGTATCTTTAAACTTCTTTTTCACTTATTTCTTTTGTTCATTAAGTACCATTTATGTGCAGTATAACCGATAGTTAAAAGTAAAAGTGTAATCTTTAAAAATACATCAACGTTTGACATTGAAAAAATAAATGTGCCTAAATTAATTAAAAGTGTTTTGTAGTCTGTTGCCATATTAATAAGTGTAATACACACCTCTTTTTTTAGTTACTAATACTTGTTTTCTGTTATTGTCTTTATTGAAAGAAACGTGCAACCATTTTGGTTCTTTTCCAAATTCCCATATCAACTGGTCAAACTCTAAATTATCTTTTATCCAATGAAACATCTCTAAATTAGACTTACCGCCCATACTTGTAATATCCATTGCTTCACCTTTCATATGAGATGACGTTTTAGATGCTTTTAAGGCAGTATTAAGTTCTAAAGACCTAAACATACTATTTACTTTAATTGGTGCATCTACCCACTCTCTTAATGGCTCAAACACTTCTTCAGCTAATAGTTTCATATTCTCAACTTGTTCTTCATTTGGTTTATTCTTTATACCTTTTTGTTTAGCATAATTAGAACCAACTGCTTCTTTGTAAGAAATGTGTTTACTTATTCTTTTCATCTGTGATTAATTTAAAAGTTCCATCTTCAAGATTTACTTCTATGTTACCATACTTTGTTTCAAGTTCTTTCTTGTTCTTTTCTTGCTTCATAGAAAGTTCTGCAAACATATGTGATAGTGTATGTGACTGGGTAGCCAATAATCCTAAATCGTGTAAGATTGCTTGTTTCTTCTGTTCTTGCTCTTTAAATTCTTTTAACTCACTTTTTGATAATTTTCCCATTGTATTTGTTTTTTGGTTAAGTATCAAATATACTAATTATTTAGGTACTTCTGCGTTTCTTGGGTAACCGTAAAAACTATGTGCTGCCTCAACTGGGTACACCATAAAAGCGCCAAAGTCTAAATCTAAACTACTCATTACATCGATAGCATAACCATCATAGTAAACTGCTGGAGTAATTATATTACCCTCTTTATCATAAGTAGCTGGTATCTTTACAACCTTACCGATATAAACAACCGCTGCCGTATCTTTAGAGAATACTATTTCACTTTCGTTTTCAACTAAAACACCAATACTTAAAAGGTAGTCTTTGCCCTCTTGCTCTGTTGGAAAATTTGTCTTGTATATATTCATTATATTGTTGTTAAAGATTGTAATTCGCTATCGCTTAAAGCCTCTTTCCAAACTGCAAGACATTTAGTTTTGCCGAAGAAAGGTGCAGAACTTGTGCCGTCAGTACTAAAACTTAAAGTATTTAATCCTATTGGTGTTGCACCGCTTGTATCATTAAAAACATTTGTTCCGTTTATATAAACTTTGAAATCATTTAATTTATATGATATAGCTATCTTGTTAAAATCTGTAATATTAGTTACACTAATAGTTTGATTTAAAACATTTACTCCATTTGCCGATACCCTTGCCCTTATTGTATTAGAAGAATTCCATTTAAAAATAACTACTCTATTAGAGGTTGAGCCATCAGAAATAGAAATACCTTCTATATTTAAATCATTTGCCAAAGCTGCAATCTCTGCATAAAAAACACCCTCTGTGCTATTTATACTTGCTAAACTACCGCCATTGATGCATAAGTCTTGGTTACGTGTAACTGTTGAGCCTTCGGTGGGTATGTAAGATGTTGCGTAGGATTGTTGTTCTAATTGTAAAGCAGTTATTCTGAAACCAATCGCTGAATTTACCGTATCTTTTATAACACCACTTCGTGTTAAGTTACTTGTTGAAGATATTTTAGTTTCAGAAACCCTATACACCCCATTTCCCATATTTGTTAATATAGGAGATGTACCAGAAACATTACCAATTCTATGACTAAAATCTGTGCCGTATATTGGTTGCTCTCCGTTGTCCATTTTTATATAATAGGATAGTGTGTAGCTTGTACTTGCTAAACAAGTTCCCCCATAATGTAAATAAAGGGTTGAATTATTTGGGTATCTTACACAATTATCAAAGCCTATACTCCAATCAAAACTTTCGTAACTAACCCCAATAGATAAACCTTCTGCCGATGTTGGTTCACTTTTTAAAAATAAATTTGTACTCTGCGGTTCAAACAACCAACTACCGCACCCACTATCTGGCACTACATTACCGCTACCATCAAAACTAAAACCCTCGTAGTTTATTCTCGGTAGGGAGGTATCGGTAGTAATTTCTATAATTGAGATGTTTGTTATTGAAAAACTTTCTGTTGTTAATCCTCTAAACCTAAAAGTACTACCCCCATCACCATTAAAGTATATTGTATAAGATGTATCACTTTCTACCGCAGCTGTTTTTATAAAAGATACACCGCTATAAATATCAAATCTTTGAGAGGTTGTAAAATCCCCTATATCAAAAGTTATTTTATACGTTTTACCAACTTGCCAATTAAAACTTTGTACTAAAGTGCCACTTGATGAATTGTCATAAATAGCTTTATTAGTTCCAATACTCCACTCACTTTGCAACGTCCAATCTGTACTCCCATTACTAAAATCTCCATTCTGCACCAAATTACTCGATAGTATCTGTACGTTTTCAACAAGACCTTGAGCATTTACTCTTGTAGCTGCCGAGTTTCTGCTAAAATCAAAATCACCACTTCCATCACTTGGTTTAACACATAGTGCTTCGCCATTGTTATACGCAGTAGGTGTTAATATAATTGATGCTTTATCTAAAAGGTTGCTCATTATTGTATATTTTCTAATTCATCTAAAGTTGCAGTTGTACAAGTAACATTCTCATAGTATGTTGCCCTTGCTTGTAAGGTTAAAAGTAATGCTGGTACTGCACTACACCCCGCATATTCTTTGTAGACTAAACCCCAATTTACAGAGTTATCACAAACACCTCTACCCCACCAACTTTTAAAATATATTTCGTTTGCCATTACTTCTTGTTTTTTTTCTTTTTAAGAAATACCTTTAATTTCTCAATGTTCTTTGCCTTTGGTTTGTAACTCATAGCACCCACCCATTAAACGTAGCCTCATAACTCGGATAAATATCATCATTGACGTTATTAGTGTACTCTGGATATGTAGCCTGGTTAAAACTCATAAAGTCTATAAAACGTCTTGAATACCATTCTGCATTTGTTCTTGCTTTTTCAACTAAAAAATCAACCTCGTTTTTATCTACCGTTTGTGCATTTTCAGATGTGTGCTTATATACACCACCGTTTTTAATTTGATAGGCTGCAAATGGAATGTAGTTTGCTTGTGCATACCATATAAGCATCTCAACAATAAAATCATCTAATATAGTTTTCCATCTTGCATTTGCTGGTTCATTAATTCCATCAACAATAGCATCAGTTAAACCAGTATACATATTTGTACCTATGATTTGTTGTATGTCTATTTGTTGTGCAATCTTGATAAACTGTATGAATTTATCAGTATCTACATTTCCATCAATGATAGAGTTTCTTACTAAATCTGTTCTATTTATAAATAATACTGTTGCCATTATCTTCTTTTATTAGTTGGTAAAAAACCCTCATTAGGCATATCTATTGGTTTTGTTCCCACTAAAGGATTGTTTCTTTTGTGTTTAAAACCTTTTCGTTTAGCTTCCCTTACACTTATTGTTGGTGCTAATGGTGATTTAACATCAATACGTTTGCTATCTAATGTAAACATATAAGTTTTGCGTGTCCAGAAATGATGACAAGCGCCACCACCTTTGTAAAGCCATATAGAATAGGTATCTGCACCCTCTGCACCCCAACCTGGATTTACTGCCCTTGTACTCATCAATTCAATATCTTCTTTGCGATATATCTTTTTAGCTTTTACCATTTTCTCACAAAAACTTCTTGTGACATTCTCACCCTCTTTGTTAAACGTTTCTTCTAAAGGTGAATATTGGTAACGTACTTTAAATGCTACATCTTTTACCGCTTTATCTTGTTTAGATTTTGCGTTTGGTCTTGCTGTACCAGTTGATACAAATTCCCATATTTTAGATAACGTGCTTTTGTTCTTTTTGTTTAGTTGGTCAATTTGGTAATCAAGTGCTTCTTCATCATCATAATCAACTTTTCTTTCATCAATTAATGTCCATTGGCTTAAATCTTCTTCTTCACCTAATTCTTCTAATACATTATCAAGTTCAGTTTTTTCTTTGCTAAACTCATAACCCGTTTCTTCTTCAATATCTTCTTTACTTTGTAAATCTTTATCTACATCAGTAAATTCTAATGGTTGTAACGTTGTAAAGTATAGGTTTAAGCTAATATCATTGTATGCAAGTATATTATCAAAGCAATCTATTAAAAGTTCCTGAAACGGTCTTATAACGGTGTTATCCATTAACAAAGATGCAGTCTTTATTTCTTCTGCATTGTTACCTAAACCACTACTATCTTTTATACCTAATAACATTGGTGATACAATCCTATGTGCAACCATTATTTTCTTTGTGCTTTCTTCACTTAAAAATTGGTACTGATTGTGTGCATCACTTAATTGTACTGGTGTTATTTCTGCTTGACTTTCTTTATTGTCATTAAAAGCTAAAATGAATTTACCAGCATTAGATGTACCCGAAAACTTTTGTGCTATTTTCGTTTCTATTAATTGTCTTTCTTGTTGGTTAGGTGTACCGTTGTTAAAATTAATCAACATTGATGGCGATAGACCATTCATAATGTTGTTCAAATGATAGTTTGATACTTCTTCTTCAAGTTCTGCGTATTGTAAACCACCTTGATAATCTACTGGTGAGTAATAATAGAAACCACTCTTGTATGGTTTTATGTAATATATCTCTATGCTTTCTTTAGACATACCAAAGGCTGGTATTCTTAAAGGTTTATCACTCTTTTTAATGTTTACCCAATCATTACAATAATAATATGCTGGTACATTACCATCTTCATCACATTTTTCTGCTCTTAATGTTTCAATAGGCATATGCTCTAACTGAACAATCTTGCTTCTATCTTTTGAGTAGATAACTTGTATTGCAGCTTGCCCCATAAGTTTTAAATCATAGCAACATCTTCTTACAACATCTTTTCTAAACAAAGAAATCATCTGTGCATACTCATTAGGTTTTTTATTGCTATCTGTTGCATTTAAACCTTTTCCATAAATAGCTTGTGATATACCATTTATAGCTGCATTGTTTGTAGGTGAACCATTATATCTATCAATAAGGAATTGAAAATAGTTGTTATCTGCACCGTACTCAATCCAATCAGCACCATTAACCTCTTTTACCTCTGGTGATGTGTATGTACTTAAATTTACAAAGCCAAACTCTGATACTTTTGTTTTGCTAAATTGTCCTTTTTCGTTTCTTTTTCTCATATTACAATATAGTCATTATTGAAACCATCGTATTCTGTATATTGGTCTTTATTTACTTTATAGAAATAATTATTGTCTGCATCAATTTCTGCTTTTTGTGCAGTACAGAAAATCCTATCCTTATATATTACATTTGTTTTTGCTATGTCTGAATATATAGTTAAATCATAAAAATGCCCTTCAACTAAATTTTCATATTCAAAACCATATATAATATAGGTATCATTTTCAATTAAAATATTTCCTACACCATCAACTCTTGGTACAAGTGTATAATCAACACTAACATTTGTGCTATCATCTCTTAAAATCATAACAGCACTTGTTACATACTCTCTTGGTATGCACATAAATCGATTTTCAGCTTGTGGGTAGAATAATATCATCTATGTATATAACGTTTAAAAAATAGTAATTTGTAAAAACAAAAAAAAAGCACCCGATTAAGGATGCTTTCAATTTAAAATAAATATTAATTATGCAGTTGGGTCTACTTGTGCTGCATCTCCAGTTACTGCTGCTGCAAGGAAATAAGGTGCAGTTTCTTCCATACCCTCAAAGGTAAGTGTAAATCCACTTAAATCACCTGCTGCTGCTCCAGTCACCACAGTTCCACCAGTACACTCCATACCATTTTCAAAGCCACATAAGAAACTATTTCCATAGTAATCTTCAACTACAATATATGGTCTTGCTACTGCAAGTGTTTGTAGTTCTTGTTGCGTTAAAGCATCTAAATAAGTAAGTGTAAGGTTTAAAGTTTGAGTATAAAATGTCGTTCCATTCTCTCTGCTACTTGTTACAGTAGTTTCTAAAGATGAATTTCCTTTTACATCATATTCATACCAAGTTGGTGTTCCCGTAAATGTTGCTTCACCAGTTGGTGCATCTACTGTGATTGCAGTAAGGTCACCATAATCAGCAAAGAATACTTTTTTAATGCCACCAAAAGCACTTTTGCAAGGTAGTTTTCTACCCGTTGTTAATGTACAAGCCATATTTTTTATGTTTTAAAAAAAAAGGGTGAGCAGATTACCTACCCACCCCTTTCTATTGATTAATTAATTAATTATGCGTAAGATACTATATCAGATGCAATTCCAAATTGTACTGCACTTGTAAAACGCATTACCATTCTTACATTGTTTGAACCATCTAAATCTGCCATATCCAATGCTTTTACTTCGTTTGTTGAGTTTAGTAACCCAGTACCAAAGTATAAGTTAGAACGTTGTGCTACATACATTTTGTCATCAGATAAACCTGGTGATACAAAGATTTTAACTCCGTTCACCGTTAGGCTTCCGTTGTTCCACCATTGTGTACCCATATTAGCAACACCATTTGCTCCTAAACCATTTGCTCCAAATCCACCAAGTGCTTGTACATATAGTTTAGCTGCTTTAGTTCCGATGTATAAGAATAAATCTTCTTTACCATATAATGCACCAGGTATTGCATCAACTACTTCTGAAAGTTTGTCAATGATGTTTGCAGATGTAAGTGCTACTGATGTGATTGCTTGTGCTGCTGGAACATCTCCTGCTGTTACTGCTGCTGCAATTAGTTTCTCAAACCCATCAAAAGAGTTGTTAGAACCTGCTGCTGTATCACCCTGCCAGATACAAAATTCTGTGTTCTGTGCTACTTCTGATGCTACGTGTGCAATCAAGAAATCAGAAAACTTTGGAGGTAATGTTTGACCAAGACCGTAACCCATTGATTGTGCTTCCCAATCGTTTACAAAATCATACTTACATAGTTGTAGGTTTACTTGTAGTTCTTTTGGTTCAATAATTCTTTCTGTTAGTGTGATAGTTGATTGTGGGTCAAAATCACAAGATGCAGATTGTACTATTGCACTTGTAGCTAATTTTTTAATTACTTCTTTAAAAGCAATGTTTGCCTTTACTGTTAAACCACCATCATCAATAGTTGATGCAGATAATAAAGCTGCTGCGATATACTCACCAGCAAACTCACCAGCATAAGTAGTAGTGATGTTAGTTGTAGTTGCTAAATTTACGTTTCTTTTATTCATTTTTATTTGTTTAATTTACTTAATACTCTATCTAAAGTTGTGTTAAATTGTCCTTTTGCAAATTGTACTTGTTTCTTTTGTGGTGTACTTGCTTCTGGATTGTGTTTAATTGGTTTTACTGCTGAAAGTTCTTCTTTAACTTCTTCCATCTTTTCTTCTTCCTTATCTTCAGCTTCTACCTTGTCACCTTTAAGACTTGCAATTGCATCTTCCAGGTTCTGTATTCTCTTTTCCATTCCCTCCCAATCGGCAACATCTGCCATCTTTTCTTCTTCTTTTTTTTCTTCTTCTAAATCTTCAGTTTCTTCAACTTCTTCTTTAGCTGGTACTTCATCAGATACTTCTCTTACATCTGCAATCACACCCTCTGCTTCAACTACTAATAGTCTACCATCTTCAAGGATATATTCACCTACTGGCATTGCTACCTTTTCATCATCTGTTACAATGAATATTTCATTATCTTTTTCAAAGGCTTCTGCACTTACCACAGTACCGTTTTCTAACTTCTGTTCTTCAAGTTTAACCTCGATGTTTAGAAGTGTTTTTATTTCGTTTAACATTTGATTTGCTTTCATACTATTTATATAACGATTATTAAATTAAAATTTGCATTTTCAGTCTGTTCTTGTTATAACACCAATGCCTTGTGCTTGCATAGAACCATCGCAACAAGAGATAGAATACTTATTGGTATCCCAACATAAACAAGCACGTCCACCCCCAGTAGGTGATGTTCTACTTGGTATAAATGTTTTATTTTTGTTGTTTCTTTGCATTTAGTTTGTTTAAAATAAATTAGATACTTTTTTTAATGCTTCACCTTTTTTTATAAACCCATCTGCCATATCTTCAAGTTTCTTCATTTCTGGCGGTACTGGTACACCTATTTCTTTTGCGATTTTAACAAGTTCGGCATATTTATT
>JACLAB010002982.1_pt1 | contig 11358 bp, 12 predicted proteins | sample 8027921 | NCBI WGS metagenome assembly JACLAB01 (sample SAMN15725117, study PRJNA655200) | protist metagenome | isolation source: fluorescence activated cell sorting (FACS) single amplified genomes of... | place: USA: West Boothbay Harbor, Gulf of Maine | collected 2000-07-19
ACATCGGCAGCCGCGGCGTCGTTAACCTCACCGGCGCCGCACCCGGCATGGGCCTGGAAGGTACCGCCGTGACGTGCGACTGTGACTACATGTGGACCGGACCGACGTGTTCGCACCCGTGTCCGTACCCGTACGACGAAGTACACGGCATCTGCGTCGTCAAGGTTTGTTTCTTTCTATTTATTGCGTTTCTTTTAATCTTCGTACGGGCTGTTAGAATGACGACGTTTTTTATTTACCGTTTACAGGACCCGAGCGATTCCGATTACGGAACGCCTTGGACCGCCGAGGTGGTGTGCGAAGACGGGTGGACGGGTTTACCCGAGGAGAACCTTCAGCTGGCGCCCAACGCCCCGAGCCGCGGGCGTAACTGCTCCATGCCGTGCTTCGACTGCGTCCACGGGACGTGCCAGGTGAGTTCTTTTTAATCATCGTATGGGCAATTTGTTTGACGTCATGTTTTGTTAACAGGACGACGGGAGTTGTCTCTGCGACTACGGTTACATCTGGCAAGGACCGCTCGCGGAGACTTCCGACGTGGGGGAGAAGGAACCGATCAGCCCGTTCCCGACTGTGCTGTACGGATTCTTCTACCAAGAGAAATACCACACGTGCGCGGCGAGGCACCCGTGCAACATGAACGGTGAGAGTTGTTTTTTATTTTTGTGATTCTTGTAATTCTTGCAATTAGACTGACGTCGTGTGTTGTTGTTCACAGGCGAGCTGTTCAACGCGACGTGCGGGCCGACTGGGGCGGGGTACACCGATAACCTCACGGCTTGGACCGTGCTGGACCCTGACAACAACGGCGGGTACGGGTGCACGGGTGTCATCGTCAACGGGACAGATTGCGTCGACGCCGTCACCGGTGAGAGTTTCTCTTTCATTTATCTTTACAGGCGATTAGATTGAATGCCCGTGTGTTTTGTTCACAGGTGAGCCCGCGGTGAACTTGTTCGCAATGGCGTACGCCGTCTGGGACGCGTTCGTCGATGCGTTTGTCCGCACCGAGCAGGTGAGTTCATGGGCAATTGGACTTTAGTACATCAAATATACGGGCAATTGGAATGACGGCGTGTCTTATTTACCGTTTGCAGGTGAAGCGTTTGTTCAGCCAGTGGGGGCAGGTGCAGGGTGGGTACTGCGACGTCGGGGACGACGAGTTGCTGGACGGCCAGCCGTTTCACGGCGGGTATTGCGTCTGCGACTCCATCCGTAACGGCCGGTTCAAGCACCCGAGCGCGACTGGGTACGAGAGCAAGGCGTACGATTACTACTTTCAGGGATGGGCGGGGGCGCAGTGCGAAATTCCGTGCGGTGCGTTACATTTTAATTCTCGTGTGTACGGGCAATTGGACTGACGTCATGTTCTATTTACTGTTTACAGCGCCGTGCAGTGAAAACGGCATTTGCAACGCGCAGACGGGCGCGTGTGACTGCCACACGGGGTGGGCCGGGTTCCGGTGCCTCACCCCGTGCGAGCCGTGCGACCACGGCACGTGTCAGTACGACGGAACTTGCCTATGCGACGGTACTCGGCGTTTGGTAAGTTTATTTTAATTCGCGTATTGGCAAACAGACTGACTGACATCGTGTTTTGTGTAAAGGCTGAGGGTACGTACGCGCTGCGTCTGACTCGAGATCCTTTCTACATCGAACGCGGCGAGCACGTGTACGAGGTTCAGGGTGAACGGCGTTCGCGATACGTCCACCCGGTGTACATGCACACGTACGACTTGGAGGTACATTTAAAGGAAATTAGAATTCGTACGTATAGGCAATTCGACTGACGTCACTTGTGTTTTGGGTACAGGATTACATCTGGGAGCTGGAGTACGAGTGCCCGAACCGCGCGGAGTGCCGCGATCGCACCCCCGACACGCACCTACCAACCAGGCCCAACGAGACCTACTTTCGGTACACGACGCCAAACATCATCGAGGTGTTAAAGGTGAACGACGAGTTGAAAACGCTGCAGTCGTACAGGTGACTTTATTTTTGTTCTCTGACTGTCTGTTTGCCCGTACTGACGTTTTGTTTTATACAGAGACTCGCTCGTCACGGACGTGGAAGGCGTGCCTTTATCCATGGCGGAGGATGAGGTGTGCGAGTACACCGACGTGACCAACGTGGTGACCAAAGGTAAATGCATCGAGAAGATGCAGCAGCGATTGTTCGGACGAACCATGCGAGGCTGCGGCACTGAGTGGGACTCGGTCAGACCTTGGGACTGCGACGACGTCGTCAAGTCGCACTTTGTCCGCGAGCGTAACCTCGAGCTCGGCAAGGTGGAGGTCATGTCCATGAAGTCGGTACAGTCCACCGAGGCTGAGAACGTGTGGTTCGCGAACAACGTCAACGAACGACAGCGATTGGTGCGTTTCTTTTTAATCTTTTCTCGTATGGGGGATTAGACTGACGGCGTGTTTTGTTTACAGATCAACACCATGACCCGCGGGCGTTTCAACGCGAGCACGGGCGAGTTCGAGACGATACGGGACCCGGACTATCACATGATCTGGATCGTCCACCAGCTCATTCACGGCGTCGCGTCGGGCGACGCCTACACCGGCTGGAAATGCGACGTCAAGTGCCAGGAGTGCGACCAGGACCACGGAACTTGCCAGTACGACGGCACGTGCGAATGCGCTGAGGGCTGGTACGGACCCGCGTGCGACAGGCGATGCGATTGTTACCGACACGTGGCGGTGAAGAACGCGCTGGAGCTGCGGGACCAGACGGAGGACGTCATGCTGGAGAGCGTGGAGTCGCACAGCGGGTTCCCGATTCAACCGGTGAGTAGTGTACCCTCGCAGTCTCCTTTCCGTACTCAAACACCCAATTACAAACACCCAATTACCACCCAATTACTGACCGAACACCGCCACCCCGTCACCACCACTCAGCACGGTACGTGTCAGCGCGACGGCACCTGTCGCTGCTACGCGGACCCCGACGGCACGGAATGGACGGGAAAAGACTGCTTCACGCGATGCAAGCCGTGCTCGCACGGCCGATGCGGGTCGGACGGCGAGTGCCGGTGCGACCTCGGATGGACGGGTGACCAGTGCGACACGCCGAGGTACGCACGGCAAACAGTCTCCCTCCCATACTCAAATACCCAATCACCACCCAATTACTGACCAATTACTGACCGATCGCCCCACGTTCGCGTACAGGTACGTTGAGGCGTTTCCGTGCGATTACGACCACGGCATGTCTCTGTCGGACGGAACTTGTAAGTGCCTGCGTGGGTACACCGGGTACGACTGTTCCCTGGCGTGTTCGCCGTGCGTGCACGGGGATTGCCAGATGGACGGGCAGTGCTACTGCCGGCCGGGGTGGACGCTTCCGGACTGCTCGAAGAAGATTTGGTACGTTTATTTTTGTTTCCACATGGGCGATTAGTCTGATGCGATGTTTTGTTTCCACAGGGACGGCGGCGTGATTCGCAGTGATTTTTCGCTTAGCTCGGAAGGCTGGCGCGTGCACAACAACTCGTGCCCTGGAACGTTCGAGTACGTCCAGGGCACCGAACCCGACCACGGCGTCGTCCACGCGGCGACGATTCGCGGGCGGTGCCTCGGCGACGGCGACGGCGACGGCGACTCGGGGCTCGAATGGGACGGAGCGTCTGGTTTTCTTTACCTCACCGATCGCCTACCGAAGGACGGCCCTGGTGAGATTGCGTACTTCCGGGCACCCGCCAAGTTCCTCGGCGATCAACTCGATAACGCGTACAACGCGACGCTGGCGTACGAGCTGTACCTCGCGGGCGGCGGCGAGACGAATCAAAACGCAGCCGCGACGCCGACGACCAAACACGAGCTCGGGAGCGAAGCTGAGCAAGCTCCAGACGTCGTCCTCGTCGGCGGCAAACCACGGCACAGGATCGAACTGCCGCCGTGGGATATATGGGACAAGCACTCGGTGTACGAGTGGTCCAGGCAAAACTTCCCGGAGCTCCCGTTGAACTTGAGGTGGAGTAAGGAACGTTTAGTTCGAACCGTTGAGGCGTATCTCGACACCCCGCAGGTACGTACATATGCGCAAACAGTATCTCCACCCCATACTCAAATACCCAATCACCACCTAATTACGACAACCGATCGCCCCACATCCCCACATCCACAGGTCGTGCTCGGGATCCGCGCGGCGCGTGTGCCGCACTATCCCCCGGAGACGTGCGTCGCCGAGCACTGCTCCGTGAACTTCAACTTTGACTTGGTCGAAACCGCGGGGTGGTTCAATCTTGCCACGATTCCGCAAGGCTTCGGGTGGTCCGACTTTGACCCGGATTTAGATGAGTCCAGGGACGAAGACGACCGACGGTTCGTGTTCCAAGGTGAGTGCACCCCGAGAGTCACCCGAGAGTCCATACTCAAATACCCAATTACCACGCAATTACTGACCGATGACCCCCCGCGTACCCACACAGACGACGGGACAAAATACGTGGGTAAAAAACAGGGATCGCCGTACGACCCGTTCGCGGGTGTCTCCAGGGAACAGTTTCGTTCCACGGGCGCCGCGGGTATCCCATCGCCGGACCCAGCCGCCACGGTCGCGACGAGGGGCGACGGGGGCGAGGTTAACTTCGTGTGGGAACGCGGCGACGGCGCGAGCGTACCCAACAGGGGCAACCCCGGTGAGTTTATTTTAATTATTTTCTATACAGGAAATAGGATTGACGTCGTCTCTTATTTACAGACCTCGCGGATATTTTAAAATCGGTGGCGGACGCTGGGGGAGATCCGACGTCCACGCGCGCCGTCCTCGACGCCATCGCGGACCCGTTCAAACCAGGTCGCCTGGACACCTACTGGAACAAACCAGGACGGCAGGGTGCGTTCCCGCCCGGGACGTACCCTGGCAACGGAGGCTTCGCCGGCACTTGGAGTAAATCGGAAACGGCAAATAGGTGAGCGTTTCTTTGTGTTCTCTGACTGTTTGCCCATACTAAATTTGTGTTTTCTTTTCAGCAACGACGGGGGGTGGAGGTCCGCTCGACCCGGGGATGAACGACGACGCTGGGACGTGCTACCGGAGGTGTACGAGGCGGTGACGCGTAACAGAGCGGCGCGCGTGGGTGAATCCGCGAGCTTCAGCGACATGGCGTGGTGCCTGGCGTCGTTGACCGAGGTTCTGATCCGAGCGGATTACTACGGCGACGATAAGTATCGGTGAGTTTCTTTTAACTCTCGTGTGGGCAATTGGTTTGACGGCAATTGGATTGACGGCTTATTTATCTATTTACAGAGCCTCTGGGGAACGATTCGCGGCGACGAACGCGATGGGACCGGGCGAGACGGTCCGGCTGGACCACGTGATGATCGCCAAGAAGGACCCGCACACCGACCCAACGCATTGGCTCGCCCTCGAGTTTGCGAATTTCATGAGTTGGGTGGAGCAGTACAGTAAAGATTACTCTGTGGCGTACCTCACCGGTGCGTTTCATTCTTTTCATTCGAAGTTCTTTTTATTCTCGTACGGGCGATTGGACTGACGGCATCTGTTTTTGTTCATTCTCAGATTACTTCGCCGACTACAACCGAACGTTGCGGCTGTCTATATGCAGCGGCAACGGGTTGTACCGCAACGGTGACCCGGCCCAAGGGTGCGAGTGCTACGACGATTGGCTCGGCGGTGACTGCGAGCTCGCGTGTCCCGCGTGCGTCAACGGTGTCTGCGGCTTGGGCCCCGTTGAGTCAGACGGGAATCAGACGGCTGTTTGCGAGTGCCAAGAAGGGTGGGCCGGGACCTTATGCGACATCGAGTGCCCTCCTTGCGATTACACCCGCTCGTCGTGCGCGACGGACGCGCTGGGTCAGCCCTCGTGCGCGTGCGACGAAGGGTACGGCGGAGCGTACTGCCAGCTGGACTGCCCTCCGTGCGACTACGAGGTTAGCAGTTGCGGGTCGACCAATTACATCGGTGATTTTCCCGGCACTGCGGCGACGTGCGGCTGCGACGATCCGACCGCGCGCGTGGGTATACTGTGCGAGCTGGTGTGCCCGCAGCCCAACTGCGGCAACGGAGTGTGCGCGCATACTTTGGAGGGTAAGTCGTACGACGGGACGACGGTGCAGCAGCGCGCGGGTGACGCCTCCTTTTGCCGGTGCGTACAGTCTAACTTACATACGTGTTCACATACTCAAATACCCAATTACCACCTAATTGCTGACCAATCACCCCACGTTCACAGGTGCGACGACGGCTGGGTCGGGACCTTTTGCGACGATCCGTGCCCTGGTGGCCCGAACCACCCCACGCTCGCGGGCGCGTTCCCGTGCCTCGGACGTGGTACGTGCGCGCTGGGTTCGTCTGGAACCGCGGTGTGCAACTGCGTGACTGGGTACATCGGAACGGCGTGCGATCAGGCCATCGGCGTGTGCGGCGACGGCTTGGTCAACGTCGGCGAGGAATGCGACGACGGTGCGTCTCTTTTTATCGACTTTCTTGTCATCTTCGTACGGGCAATTGGACTGACGGCGTGTTTTGTTGAACTCTTACAGGCAACGCGAATAATTTGGACGGGTGCGATAACGGGTGCCGCATCGAGCCCAACTTTCGGTGCGAGAGCGTGCCGCGCGATGACGTGACGCCCGTGGAGGGCGTCGCGGCGTCGCTCATCTCGGAGTGCACGTGCCCGGGGATCCTCTCCCCGGTCCTCGGCTGCTTAGTCGCCTAACCGACTACCTTAGAAGGTACCTTCTAGAAATGCTCAGCTACTATTCATTACATAGACTATTCATAGTTTGCGCGGCGCGAGTAACTCTTATCACGCCGGAACGTTCGCGGAGACGTACTCGGCGCTGGTTGGATCCCCCCGGGCGGGTACCATCGCCTCCATCTTCGCGCACCTCGCCGCGGCGCGCTGGTATTTCACGTTGACCCTTGCGAGTTCTTTTCGCAGCTCAGACACCGTCCCCGCGTGTTCAGCCGAGTCAACCTTTGCTTCCACGAGCGCGCCGACGTGCGCTTCGAGCGCCCTTCGTAGCTCGAACCGCTCATCTTCCATGTGCCCGAGCTGTGTGGTCATGTCGGCGATCTTGGCGTTCGCGCGTGCGAGTCGTTCCTTCTCGACTTCGGCGTTTTGGAATTTCGCCGAAATCTCTCGCGACCGTACGAGTTGGATCGCGAGAGTCTCTTCCCTCGCGCGCGCCGCGCTCGCGTCCCCTCGCGCGTTCTCGAGGTCGACGCTCAAGGACTCGAGCTCATCGCGGAGGATCTTAGCCTCCGTCTCAGCCGCCTGGACCCTGGCGTCGTGAACGTTGAGCTGGTTGGTCTCGCGAAGAACCTTGGCTTCCGCTGCGGCCAGTCGGGCTCGCTCGTCGGCGGCGGCGAGTGCGTTTTCGAGCCGTCGCACCTCTCGCGCGGACGCGTTCGTAGCCTCCACCCGCGCGGCATCCGCGACAAGGGCGAGCTCATCCTTCCACCGGCTCGAATCCATCGCCAGGCGTTCATTCTCCGATTTGAGCCCCGCGCACTCGGCCCGGAGCCTCGCGGCCTCCGCCTCCGCGACATTATTTAGCGACTGACGACTCCCCCCGAACGGTGAGTCATGGTGAGTCACCGGCGATTGGGGAGTCGCTCCCCTGGGTGGGGTTCGAAGGTCCAGCGAACGCCTCGACGGCGTCGCGGCTTTACGAACCACGCGATCCGACCGCCTCGGCGTGGTTTGCGGATTGAAATCGTCCTCCGTTTGCGACTGTCTGCCCGACGGACTCGTTCCGAACTCTTCCTCTCGTAGCCGCCGGCGCATGGCGAGCTCCTCAGCCTCCAACCGCGCGGACTCGACGGTGCTCGGATGCGGCTTCGGGGACAGGACATCGCCACCCGGGGATACGTGAGCGGTGGATGTGGAGTGCATCGGCGTCGTGGTGGCGCTCGTGGGTGATGAGACGGTGCGATGGCCTCGAAGCGGCGTGCGTCCTTGTCCTTCGTGAGCTCTTGATTCGACTCCGGCTCGTCGATCCTTCTCCGCCGTTCGCCGTTCTTGCAGCTCCTTGTCGCGGCGCTCGAGTAGTCCCGCCGCGTCCTTCGCAGCCTTCTCCGAGGCTCGCAGCGAGCGCCTCCACTCCCACGCCTTCGCCTCGGCTTTACTCCTGTCGCGCACGGCTTGGTCTGCGTCGGCGCGGAGCTTGGCCACCGTCGCGCGAAGCTCGGTCAATTCGTTTTCTTTTTTGTCGATATCCTCAGCCGCCTTCGCGGACGCCTCCTGCACTAAACGCCGAGCTTCAGCCTCGCGTCGCTTACGGACGCGTTCGCTCGCGAGCTTGGACGCCGCCAGGGACTCGGCACTCGGCAAGGACTGGTGCACCGATTGCAATCTGCGCTTATCGTGAGTTCGGCTCGATCGGCTGACAGGGCTGCGTTCGGAGAGCGCCGGGGATAAAAGCGAGTCGCCGCCGGGCGAGTTTGGCGGCGAGGTCGCGTCCGTCGACGCGAGCGCGCTGCGTGCCGCCGCGACGGACGCCGCCGCGTCCTTACGCGCGTCCACCGCGTCCTTCTCAGCCTTTTCCCGAGCCGCGACGGCGGCTACGAGTTCGGCTCGAATTTTCTCGAGCGCCGAAGCGAGCTCTGTTTGCTCGTCGGCGGCGGCGTCCGCCGCCGCGCGCCCGCTCATCTCCAGGGCAGTCAGCGCGTTGAGGTGCGCGCGTTCCATGCCGGTCATCTGCGCCTCGGCGTCGTTCGCGCGTCGTTCCGCATCCTGCAGCCGTTTCACGAGCGTTTCATCCGAGGCGGAGATTGACCCGGGGATTGTATCCTTCGAAGTAGTGCTATCCGAGAGTTGCGTTTCGAGCGCGGCGACGCGAGCGCGAAGAGACTCGTTCTCTCGCGCGTAAAACTGCGTCATCGACCGCGGCTCGGCCAGCCCGGGTGACGCCGCCGCCGGCGAGACGGACCCGCCACGCGTGTCCCGCGGCGTGGTTTCACGCGATGGGACCGCGGAGTGAACGCTGAGCTCGGATCTCGCATCTTCGAAATCGGAGCTTTCGTCGTAGATGGGTTCAGTGTTTGCACCCTCAAAGTCTTTCGACAACGACCTTCGCCCGGGCACACCTTCGGCCACACCGACCCGCGTGCGCACCGCGGGGGGCGGCGCGGGCGACGGCTTGAGCGCCATCTCCACCGCGGACCAGTCACCTTTTTCTGCAGAGTCTAAAGCCCTTCGAAGCTCGTCGGCGTCGGATCGAGCGAGCGCGGCGGATTCATCCTGAGTAAGAAAAAACACGACGTCAGATATCAGAGTCGAATTTCCCAAACGAAAATAAAAATAAACGCACCGCCTTGACGCGAAGAGCGCGCTCCTTATCGAGTTCACTCCTCGCCTCCGCGGCGTCGTTCCGCGCGGACAACAGCTCCTCGTCCGTGGTACCCGTCCCCGAGCCCGAAAAACGCCTCGCGGGCGAGCGTTTCGGTTTCGTCGGAGACACTAGGGGACTCAGCTCTCGCGTCCGGTGCGACTCGAGCGTTGAATTCGCAGCCTTCAATTTGGCCTCTACCGATTTAAGCGACGCCGCCGCGGCGGCTTCGCCGGCTTGCGCGTCGATCTTGGCCCGACGCGCGGCGGTGCACTCGGCGCGGGCGGTGGACGCGCGTGTCTCCGCGAGTTTCGCGCGCGACGCTGTACACAAAACACGACGTCATTCTAATTGCCCGTACGAATACAAAAATTAACTTACCGAGGTCCTCGCACTTGATCCGTAACATTTCCTTTTTATTCGACGCCTTTTGCTCGCCGGCGGAAGCCTTGGTCTCGGCGTCTCTGGACTCCGACAAACACGTCTTGAGGCGTTTCGTGTCGGCCCGCGATCGGTCGAGCTGCGCTGTGAGTTCCTTGAGCCGTGCATCGGACTCTGCGGTTTGTTGTACGAGCTTGGCGTCGCTGATACGTACTTTTTCCTCGAGGATTGTGACTTTTTTCTTGGTCCCGGAGTCCGCGGCGGCGAATGCGGCGAGTTTTCGGCGCAGGGACTCGGCTTCCTCGGCGTGCGTGGACGCGGCGGACGCGGCGGCGACGTGCGTTTCGGATTTGTAACGCTCGAACGCCGCGTCGGCTCGGCTCGCGTCGTCCCTGGCTCGCGCCAGGGTGGTCTCCGTGGCGCGAAGCCTGGCCCGAAGCTCGTCGACTTCGACAGACTCAGTTTCATCCCTTTCAGTTTCAACCCGTTCAGTCGCAGCCCTCGGCGCCGAGTTCGACGGTTTCGATGCGAGCTCAGCGGTAAGAGCCGCGCGCTCCGCCTCCTTCGTCGCGAGTTCGGTCCCGAGACGCGCCGCTCTCTGTTTCTCGGCGTTCACACGCGCATTCGCCTCGGTGAGCGCGGCGGTGAGATCCTCGATGGTTTTCTTCGAAGAGTCCGCGGCTGCGAGCGCCGACGCCGAGGAAACTTCCAACGCTCGAAGCTTTTCGGAGAGCTCAGCCAACCGACGTTCCTTATCCGACGCGTCCGTTCGCGCGGCGTCGAGCGCGGTGGATATCTCGGCGATGTGCGCGCGTGTCGGTCCAGATGCCGTTCCAGCCGTTTCTTTGGCCGTTTCTTTGCGCCGCTCCGGCGTGGCGGAAAGAGAAGCGCCCGCGCTCGCGCTTTGCGAACTTCGCGGAGTCCGATGCGGAGTCGACGCCGCGGAAGTAACGCCGGATGTGTTTCCAGACCTGTTTCCAGAACGCGCGGGCGACGACGCCGGGCTGGCCACCCTCGCGCGGATCAGCTCCTTCTCCATCGTTTCGTTCGACGTTTGTAAGGTGGCGAGCCGCGAACGCAGATCCTCGCACTCGGTCTTGTACCGCTCCATTCGCCTGTGAGAGTTAAAACAAAACACGCCGTCATGATCAGTCAACGAATTGCCCATACGGAAATAAAAAGAAACGTACCGCGTCTCCTCGCGAGCCTTGACGAGTTCCTTAGCCTTTGCCCACAGATCCTTAGCCTGCGCCGCGGTCTTAGTGCGCAGCTCGGTGACCTCAGCCTTTTCGGCATCGCCGCCAGCCTTGGCGTCGCGTATCTCTCGGTTCGCATCCTCGAGCTTACCTTCGAGGGCGCGAACGTCGCTCTCCGCCTTGGCCAAAGTCCTGACTTTTTCCTCGGTGAATTTCTTGTGCTTCGCGAACTTATCTTTGAGTTCGGCGATTTGCGCGTCGGCGTCGGTCTTGTCGCTGAGCACGCGTTTCATCTCGCGCTGCGCCATGGCGAGCGCGGACCGCCGTTCCTCGGATTGCTTCGCGGCCGTTTCAGCCGTTTCTTTGAGCTCCGCGATGTGTTTGGTATCGGCTTGAATTTTCGCCTCTAGCTTCGATAAAGCCTCTTTGTGTTCCTTGTCCATCGACGCGATTCGCTCGGCGCGTTTCTCTTC
>JACLAB010001344.1_pt1 | contig 11355 bp, 19 predicted proteins | sample 8027921 | NCBI WGS metagenome assembly JACLAB01 (sample SAMN15725117, study PRJNA655200) | protist metagenome | isolation source: fluorescence activated cell sorting (FACS) single amplified genomes of... | place: USA: West Boothbay Harbor, Gulf of Maine | collected 2000-07-19
CGTGGTGGATGAGGTGAGACAGTGCTTGTTCTTCAGGGCAATTGCTCTATACTATTGCTATGACAACAATGTTTTGTATATGTAGCTCAGTGGAAGATGTAATGTAGCTCTATCTGGTGCATGAGTATCATGACCATTACACCTAACTTTCGTGCTCATATCAACCCCTGCATCTCTCCATGATCTAGGGAGGAGGAGGGTAACAATCCCCGTATCTACAAGCCCTATGAGCCGTGGTGGCTCGTGGAGGGAGGGATCTCCCTGGACTCCAGCGCCAAGGTGGCGGATCTGCGGGCTGAAGTTATTCGCAGAGGTTCGTATATTAGCGAACTTTGGATGACTCTATTCCTATAAAATGACTACCATACTCACAGCCACCATACTTATGACCCCCAAACATCCATCGCACGTCATCACAGGCACTCTCATAGACCCCAAGCGTCCGTACGATATGAACAAAGATCATCAATCTGAAGGGGCCGAAGGCACAAAGCTGTCTTTCAAGGCGAAAGTAGCAGCCATGAAAAAAACGGAGCTGTTGTCTCTATTACAGAACCAGAATGATGCATACTTCCCATCTGGGGATTCTACAAAATTAACCGCGTGTACGTTTTCCACCCCTACGTACACCGACAGATCAGTTTACATGTATGCAGAGGGAAGTACCAGTCCTAGCCTACTGAAATATAAAAGGGAGAACCACAAGTTACCTGCCTGCTACCCAGAAGTGTACGAAGGTGCTGCGGGCATTGCTATCCTGGCAGCTGAGGTTGGGGGACAACCAGAGGTACAGGCTGACAAGGAGAAGTAGAATGGCGATATGGAACTATAAGAATATAGATGTGAATTGTTTATTTAAAGGTTGTAAAGACCAATAAACCGTCTGCTAGTTGTCTATCTGTCTGTCCTTCCGTAGGTCTATAAGCATGATTACTGACTGTATTAAATGGCATTATATGGTAGCGCTGAACACAGGACTTGCTCTAGCGCAGTAAGGTCCAACCTCGTCGTACTGGGCCTTGGTGACACACTTGCGGTAGAACTCCGGCGTATGTGCTACCATAGAACCCCCGAACCACACAGCATAGCGCTGCATCTGGTGGGACACCACGTTCACATCGATGGCCTCTGGCGCTCTGATGTTCAGATTGTTGTTCATAGCCTGGTTTCTGGCTAGGTTATCAGCCAGTCTCTTGTCCACTTTCTTCTTAATATCCCTCTGCAGCCTCCGGCCGAAGTCCTTGAACATAGTGGTTCCGCCTGATAGAACGATGTTCTTGTACCTTGCATGGGTGATTTTGAGGGTTTGTTATTAGTATGGTGGTGCGCGTAAGATGTTCAGGAGTTGTTATCAGTGTGATGCCTACGTGCGGTAGGTCTTAACTTCTACGAAGTGATAGAGATACATCATTCTAAATTTCCGCCATATTATACATACAGAGCACGTCTGCAGTCTATGGGGCACTTTACGATGGCTTCGTCAACCACTTCCGGTAGGGGGGTGATGAAGTCGCTGCGTGGGTGAAAATAGGTGAAATGTAAGATAAACGTGCGTATGATGATTGGGTGGAATGGCATAGTCATAGCATAGTCATAGCATAGTCATAGCATAATCCTGGTATCGGGCGATACCCATGTCAGCGTGAAAAACTCACTCACCTGCTGAAGATTTCAGGATTGAAGAATACTTCAGGACCAAGGAAGCGCTCATAGCCAACGTCGCAGCGGTACGGAAGGTTCTGAGGCCGCATGACTCCCTCGTACGTTTTGAAGTACCTTTCTGGTTTGGCGTCATACTTTTCGAACTCCTTCGCCAAGTCAGGACACACATAGGAGTACCTGCGGTTGGAATGATGGTGATCGTGGTTGAGGGGACGTGCGCGGGGTGGGATTAGCGTTGCTCAAGAGAATACAACAGCACACACATCGGTACTATATACAACAGCACACACATCGGTGCGAGATAATAGCTCTCCAAAGCGCACCAATACATCTATAGCACGTCAATAGGAAAGAAATAGATATTATAGCCCACTGATTCAATAACACATTCTAGCCCTGATCAGGTTGGTATGAACCTCACGCCCACGCTATATATAGCACGTTCAGGTTGGTATGGCCCTCCCGTCCCATGCGTGCACTGCCCACCCATGCTATATAGAATATACCGCACGTACATCTCCTTCACCCGCTTGGCCACTTCTAGAGAGTCCTCCGCCGGCACAGGCTCCTTGCGCTCTCGCATCAGCTGTTGGATGAACTGTGTGATCGTTCGGCCGGCTAACGGGATGTGCTTGATGGCTGATCCCTGCGTACGTTTATTTGAGTGGTAATAGAGTTTGAGGAGTATATTAGTAAAAGATTCGAGTAATGGATGCGTATCCACGACGGCTAAGGATGTAATAGAGCTGCATTAAAACTTTCACAGGAACCACCAGCGCTGGTTTCGAGGCCCAGGTGAATATATAGCACGTACGATGACATATCCATCGGCCACAGGAATGACGTGCGTCACCCCGTCACCACTGTCGATCACAGTGCCCGTCAGGGACCGCTCGCTCACATCCTTGCTGGTCCAGGAGGCAGCGAGGGCTAGCACTGCCTGTACCTGTACATGTATGTATGTTTTTTGGGGAAATGAATGGAAATTTTGGTTTTGGGAAATATTTTCAGTATTATATTCCACGAGTGATGAATGCATTACATAACACAATAATGATGGACAGGTTATACTTTTATGCAAATTCAATGGTGGAAGATAGCCCCTGCAAAGTCTCAACACAGACATATAGACGTACTGCAATATATAACCCGGGCACATTAAACGTTTCGAACATGATTTCTGCCGTATACTCTCTATTTTCTGGGGGATTCAGCGGGGGCTCAGTCAGAAGCACATGGTGCTCCTCAGGCTCGCATCGCAAGTATTCAAACATACATCTTGACCACATGCGCTCCATATTATCCCAATTATCAATAATACCCCCTCGGATCGGATAGTTTATTTGATGCGTCGACGAATTATTAATCGCTTGGTCGCCGACGAAAAAGTCCAAGTCCTCAATACCGTCGCGCTTGCCACGCTGGTTGTCTATCTCCGTCTTAGACGCTGTCACAGTAGGAATAATATACTGCGGCTCGACATTGCCTGCAAACCCCATTTTGGTGTACCCCGTACCATTGTCAATAACGACTGGCGATTTTCCGGAACCAAGCATTATTACTGATAACCAAAATTAGTGTGAAGCCAAAATAAATCTTTTTATCACAGCGAATAGCCAATTTGATCGCACTGATTTGGAGACCCCTTCTTTTTAAGAATTTCAATTTTGCACAACGCTTGAGAGCCACATGGTTGATAGATGGGCTGAATATGTTTTAAATAGAGAGAGAGTTACTATTGAGATGTCTAATGCTCAAACTCAGATGATTCAAGGTGCAGGTGCAGACGCACAAGCAGAATCACAGGTGAGACCCACCAAAACGAGTACCAGGCCTAAGAAGAACATGCTACAGATCGAGGTAGCGAATAGAAATTCCTTTGTGGTGAAGGTACGTTCCTAAAAATGGTGCTATATCTGGGCACAATACTGTTGTATTCAATCTAGGCGACGCACAATTTCTGACCCCTCAACATCATGACGAATCAATGTCCACAGCATCTGCTCGTGAGAAAAAAACCAAAACACTTCTACGATGACTACTGGCAAGCGAAGCTCGCACGCTTCCTGCACAATGATTCATTCCACAACGCGATGAATGTGCTGCTGATTTTCGATCTGTCCATACTTATCGTGAGCATGCAGTTGGAGCTGTACTATTTGATTTCCCAGATCGACAGTTTTAGCGAAGCTTGCCATGACCATGCGCACACTTTACAACATTATGGTGACCATGCTTTGCATGAGGCGGAACAGGTACTTACATGGGTTTCAATCTCGATCCTTATAGTGTTCCTGATAGAGAACGTCCTGGTGCTCCTATCGGAGGGGTCAGGATATCTAGACACTCCTATGCACGCATTGGACTTCATCGTCGTGGCGCTGAGCCTATATTTCGAACTGGGCTCACGCACGTTTGCGGCTACTATCCTGCTTATATCTAGGACATGGCGCTTCATACGCATGGTTCATGGTACGCACGTCCTGGATAGTGATCTTTGCTATCAGGGCTGTAACGCTGTACATAGCATATCAGGGGCTGAATTGTCCATATGAATGGCCCAGTCTCGCTCTATTAGTTCCTTCACAATCATGAACATACAAGATAACCACCGTACTGACGATGCCCCCCTAAACATAATCATTCAGGTATTGTAGAGATAACAGAAGAAGACGACGAGGGACACGGCGAAATTATATCTGGCAAACAATAGATTCAAAGAACAAGATATGGAGAAGGATGCGGAAGAGAAATTGTTCTTATTTATAACATTTATATTTAGAAATTGTTCTTATTTACATAGCACGTTTTTCTTTAATTATTCAAAAAACATACATGAAAATGATTTTTTCTCTATCGGAAATTGTCGCTTAAACCATCAGAGAACGCCATCTTTGAATGTCAACTATTTGCTACCCTATTTGAAATCTATCAGTGCCTTGAATCTTACCATTGAGCCAGCTGCTCTCCTCCGCACGTCCAGTAGCGTACGTCATCTTCCTGTGACCCTCCCTCTTGTCGGTCTTGAATGCCCCCACATACACATTGCCCTTGAAGATGCCTTCAGAGTACTCCATAATGCCCTGTCCGTGTTTCTTGCCGTCTATGACCTGGCCTGTGTACTTCCCTCCAAACTCGCCAGTCGACATCAAGACTTGAATTTCAGCTGTTAATGCAGCAGAAGTTGCTTTAGTTGTCGCACATGCGCCTAAATCGTGTCCAATATCAGATGTCACTTTCGCAACCTGATCTTCAGAAAACAATTCGTAGTATATTGCTCTACCAATCCCAATGGCAAGCGTACCTCCAAATCTCGGGGTAGAATGGGGCGTGTAATCACGTTCGCACATCGCAAAGATCATGTCCAATTCTTTTGCGTCACGCAGCAGCGTAGCGTAGTCGAATTCTTTCAAGCAGTTCGCACTTGCTCCATATGCCTTGGAGATTAGGCAAATTACGTTGTAGCAGACTCAACAGCTTCAGCCATTTTGCATCACTGTGCTCGAGCATGCGAGTTACCATACCAGAACCAGTCTCATCCCTCCACACGTCCGCGCCGCATGAGTCTTGCAATGCTGTCTAAAAGCTGACTGTCATGTCCTTGTTATCCCAGTTGAAAGAAATCATGACATGTTTACCTCCAAAGCTGGATATATTGCTATGCTGAGATCGCTTTACAAGCTCAAGAAAAAGAGAAGCAATAAAACGATTCTTCAGCCACCAAATCAATCCTTGCAAGTATGTTAGAAGTACATGGATATGCATATGAAGGTAGAATGTGGGAACAAATAGTTCAAATATTGATGAGGACTGGTATACGGGACGTTTTTACGTGCGTCAAATATTGCCCGTCAGCTTATCTTAAATCGGGATTTAAAGCGGGAAGAAGTAGCTGAATCGGATTTACACTATGAAATCCAGAGCTCAATTATTGGCAGAAATAGTGTTGCCAATGATCGTGTATGTTTTTATGTTAAATTTGTTGAGTTTTCCATCTGTAATGGGGGATCAGAAGAACCAACATCCCTTTGACAAGCAAACCTCGCAAAGAGGAGTGAGTGCCGATGGTAATCACTTTACTGGTTGGGTCGATCCTGACACTGAGGAAAAGTACTGGACGATCAAGTCCTTTGTTAATGGGGACATGTACGATATCGTTATGTCTGATGAATTCGAAGTCAGTGGACGCACCTTCGCTGATGGCGATGACCCTAAATGGTGCGCTTTAGATAAGAGTGATGACGACCAGACAGCGCAAGGTAAAAAGTCCTTGCAATACTATAACAGCTCCCAAGTCACCACCAGAGACGGAAAGCTGATCATTCAGACGAACGACGAAGACACCGCGTGGAGGGAGTTTAACCCGTGCGTGTGTTAGTGATGGAGGTTAGAGGGCCATTTCTCTGTGTTATTCTATTATATCCAATACTGAATGGTTCTTATGAAAGGTCTACTGTAGCTCTATCACATTCAAAGTTATCATGGACATAAAGTACAACCATCATACTAATATGACCATCAACCACCGCCATTACAGATACAAAAAAGAATACGAGATGATGAGCCGCCATTTCAAGAGTGGAATGATCATGGGATGGAACAAATTTTGCTTCACCGGCGGTATCCTGGAGGTGAGTCTCAAGATGCCAGGACGTGCGGATGTGGGCGGGCTCTGGCCCGCCGCTTGGATGTTGGGTAATTTAGGCAGGGCCACATATGAGTCATCCAACAACAAGATGTGGCCGTGGAGTGAGTGCCTTAGTATTATAGGGTGGATTTTGTTGGGTTATATCTCTATACTATGGCTTTCTTATTCGATACTGAATAGTCCATGGCCTTATGTAGTTCTACCACATACCTGATTTGACGTGCGATAGATGTGAAAGGCCTTGTTTAGTTCTACCATATTTGCCGCAATTTGGCATGCAATGAACACCCACCCTCACAATGCCCCTTGAACCCGCCATTGTCAGGCTATCCTGATTGTGACCGCAAGCAGCAGCAGGCACAAGAAGTGAGCGGCTGCGACATTACCGAGCATTACGACTTCAACGCGCACCAAGGAAGAGGTGCCACTGAGATCGATCTGGTAAGTGCATATAATACGAATATAATACGATAAGGGCTTCCGTTCGGGCTGCAACTCTGCACGTTTACTACTGAAGTTGCTATGGATACATCGTGAAATACAGAGGACTTTATCTCTGCACTATTTCTGTTACAAGACCCACCGCATGAAAGCATCTTATTATAACCCGCGAACATCGTGATCCATAACCCGTATAGGTTGAAGTGATGCCAGGTCCGTCAGACCCGCTGCCCGTCGTGAAGCACAACCTGCACAGACCTTACAACTCCATGACGCTGCAGGTGAGTTCCGCATCAGGTAGTGAGTGTGCATGTCTGCAAGAGCGACCAGTAGTGCGATTTGAAGAAACGTGCTGTGTTATGTCCGCATGCTCCTTCATACACTGATAGATAACCCTTCCTCTTTTCCCTGATACATATCCTATGTATACCTGCGCATAACGTGCAGTTGGCACCTGGGGTGGATGCGTCCAGGCTACGTCCACCTGCGGGCTCATTGCCCGAGTGGGGCTACGAGTGGTACAACAACCTCAGCTACGGCCATAACGTGACCATCAACCCGTACTTCTACGGCACGTTTCTCGGTCCTACCAAAAAAGAAGAACCGGTATACCGCAGCCCTGAAGAGGCGTATCAGTGTGATGCCATAGGGGCTCTGATGCAGCTTGATGAGAGCTACTGGAGGGATTTCACTAAATTCCGTCTTGAGTGGCAGCCAGGAGAGTTGGGGTACCTCAGGTGGTACGTATATATATTGCACTTATGTAGCTAGCTACATCCTTGGTTTTTGTGGACGGGCATTACTACGTCTCTGTACTAACAATAACAATGCCCGACCGCCCCTTTATCGCTGTAGGTATGCTGACGACGAGTTCAAATTTGGAGTGTACGGGGCCGATCTAAAGAACGTTTCTGGCGGGACGATCCCCAACGAGCCCTCGTACGTCATCTTCAACACTGCTATCAGTACGTCCTGGGGCTTCCCCGCGCCGCCATGGGGTTGCGACGAATTCGACTGCAAGACCACCTCAGGCAGATGCGGTATGTGTACGTACGTCCATGAGCTTTGTAGGACTATATCTGAACCACCATACTAAGAATGAATTCGAAACATCACTGTCACACATCACAGGCATGAATGAGGGCTTCTGCGAATCCTTACCCGCAGAGTTTCAGGTAGAGTCTGTGAGGATCTATCAGAATCGAAACGATAGCAGGCAGTATGTGGGTTGCAACCCGCCAGAGTATCCCACGACAAAGTTCATCAAGGCACACGAGTTTAAGTACGTGCACTTCTATCACATATTAGAGTATTTTGAAACACGCATTACAACCATCATAGTAGTAATAGCCCCCCCCAAAAAAAAACGTCCCTAACCATCACAGATACTTGTCCACGAAGGAATACCAGTCCAAGAAGCCTGTGCGCACCGGGGGAGGGCACTGCGACAAGTCCCAGGTGAGTGAGTATTTAGCTTCAGAGGCTCATTGCTCTATGCCATGGCTACACCGCAAAGTGTTTGGGGGCTCATGAGATAGCTTCGATGTAGCTCTATCTTATGTACGAGTACCATTTCTATTGCACACAACCATCACACTCTATGGACATGATATATATATGTACCATGAGTATTGCACACAACTATCATGCTCATATTGACCCATATATTTCATGATCTATCGCACGTCACAATCATACTCATATTGACCCTACATTTGATTGTGCATTTATGTAGCCTACTGACTGCGGGGGTAGCGAGCGAGGGACGTGCGGAGTATTCGGCACCTGCTCGTGTAAGACCTACTGGACAGGCCCCTTTTGCAAGGTGCCTACGTATCAAAACGATTTTCCGGACTGGGAAGTCGATGAGGAATGGATATTCCAGGGAGTTTTGCCTAGAATGCCTACATTTCTCGTATTAGTGGGTACCGCATTAATGGGGGCTTTAGGGATGGCGGTGTTGGTGTTGATGAAGGCTAAGTCAAAAAGACGTGCGGTAGGGGGGGCGGCTGAGAGTCATACTGCCCGATACGGGGCCACAAGTACCCCCAGCACAGAGATTACTGGAAGCGGCAGTGGGATCAATCTCATGGATAAAGTGACTGGGTGGTTCGATCACAGTAGCAGGAGGGAGGGGTACCAGTCAGTGCAAGAACAGGATTGGACAACAGGGGCTGCGGATGGGGTGGAAATGGCAAAGGCCACGCGATAGGTGATGAAAATGAACGAAGTCTAGTGTAAAAATGTAATATTATCATTGTGTCTGGGCTGCAGATAGAATACGTCGTAGTAGTAGTAGTAGTAGTGGTAGTAGTACTAGTACTAGTAGATAGAATGTTCGGTTTTATTTTTTGTAGTTTCAATATAATACAGTTTAGTGTTCCTGCTTCTTTCCGTTTTTATCCGTATTCTAATTTGAAGGGAGTTATACTGATGTATGTAATACGTGAGTACTGTCTATCCTATGCTGCATAAGTAAGAGCTTGCCGTTGATAAACGTATTTACTTGTGGTTATTCCCACAATCCTTTGATTCGGCCGCGACTTCATCCTTAAGCAGGTTGAAAAATCCCTGCACATACTTCTTGGCAAACTCCTTTGCGTCCTTAGGCCTGTTGTGAGGCTTCTTCGCCTTCTCGGGATTGGCACCTAGCTCAGCAAAAATTGCATCGAGGTCGCCGTCGTGCTTCTCGTAGAGATCTTCGTAAACGCGCAGGCTCTCCTGTTCCACATCTTCCGTGCTAGCCTTCTTGGCCTCAGAGGGTGCCGTCACATTGTTCAGTTGCTTCATTCCGCCCTGCAGGTCGGACAGGCTGAAACTGGGTTTCGCTCCAGACATACTAAGTACTAAAATTTGCTATTTCTAAGTAGTGATAATCGCATCCAAATCTGTTCGTTACTTTTTGGAACTATCGTCCAACTTCAAATTGTGAAAGTAAGCGCTGCATTATTAACAAATTTCAATTCTGGGTGCAGTCTTTGAAGATTGAAGCATGCTTTTATCTGAGCTTGGCCACCGAGAAGTGAGAGCGAGTTACAGCGGGTCTATGCTAAGATCCGTCTGTTCTAAATATGGTATCGAAAAGCTCGCTTTACGCAACACCCTCGTCGGGCACCATGGCTGCGTTAATTCTGTACTTTTCTCGTGGGATGGCAGCATGATCTACACAGGGTCGGACGATCTTCATGTAAACATATACGAGACGTATCTTGTCGAGGCCGAGGGAGAAGATTCCACATATTCGAACGACTCCACAGAACAGAGCCCCAAATGGCGCGTCCGGACCATGCACACGAACAACATATTTTTTGTGAAAGACATGCCACATTCTAACAAGGGTAAAATTGCCACCTGCGCTGCTGATGGCAAAGTGATAATGATGAACTTCGATGAAGGACGTACGGACAGCACAGTGCTCCTCAGACACAGGGGCAGGGCACATCGCCTAGCACTACACACTTGCTTGCCAAACTGCTTGTACACTTGTGGAGAAGATGGGTATTTAAACTTCATCGATATTAGGGAAGATAACGATATCTTACAGGACGAAGCTAGTTACATTAACTTCGATAGTCTATACGAAAAATCGTACATTACGGAGAAGCAGTACGACTCGTACGTGCTTTATATTCTATATCATGGTTGGGTAGTGCACGCACGGGGCGGAACTCTTATACCAACCTGAACAGAGTTGGAATATGAGATCCCTTGCATGACGAAGGATCTGTCTCGTACCGATGTGTGTTCTGTTGTGTTCTATTCAGTCAGTAACACTAACCCCACCCACACGTACGTCCTCCACCCATGCACCTATCTATTGTATGTCCCATCCACCAACACTATCCCCTGCCCACACATGTGCTCCCCACATCCACCCCCAGGAAGCGCATCTGCGCTAAGTTCACAGACCCGCTCTCCTCCAGTAGCAGCAGCAAGTCCATCTACTGCACCGCAGCCAACCCGGTCAAAGAATACGAAGTGGTCTGCAGTGGAGAGAGCAACTTCGTTGCGTTGTACGATGTCAGAAAGTTCAAGGTACGTGCTATATACTGTAGACATAAGTAGGGCCGTGCACGCTTTGGGCAGGAGACTCATATTATCCTGAACAGAATTGAAAAATGTAATTCTTATTTCGTAAAAGGTTTGGATCTCGCACCGGTGTGTGTTGTAAATTTTCCCACTTCACAGTCAGTAGCAACACTCCCCCTACCCACACGTACATTCCCCATGTTCTCGTACTCATATACATATACAGGACCCTGTGGGGTACTTCTGTCCCGGTCACCTCGCCCAAGGAGGCATCCGCGCTGATGCGAAGCATGTATCAGGTGTACGTTACAACCACTGTGGCAATACGCTAATCACCTCCTATAATGACGAGGACATATACTCCTTTGACGTACACGCGCATCTGAGACCTGCTGATGACCTTTTTGGTGGAGACAATGAAATCGGGAGATGCGGAGATGCGGATTGTGGAGCGATGACGATAGCCCCATGCATGGAGGTCGGAACCCACAGACGTACCAAAGATATCAAATGCACCCAAGTTGGCCAAGATACCAAGGATGCGAAGGATGAGAAAGAGGCGGCGCCTCCGAAGA
>JACLAB010014109.1_pt1 | contig 11345 bp, 6 predicted proteins | sample 8027921 | NCBI WGS metagenome assembly JACLAB01 (sample SAMN15725117, study PRJNA655200) | protist metagenome | isolation source: fluorescence activated cell sorting (FACS) single amplified genomes of... | place: USA: West Boothbay Harbor, Gulf of Maine | collected 2000-07-19
CATGTTCTTCCGAGGTTGAATGCGAATGATGTGAAATTCTTGTACGAGGTGAATACGGAGACGAGAGCTTTGGTGAAGAGATCATCTCGCGCGGGTGATTTGGTGAAGAGGTTTAAAGTGAACGGGATGTCCTCGATATCGACTTTGGAGTTTGCTTGGGAGCATAAATCGTTGTGGCCGAGTGACTGGGACGAAAGAGATTTCTGCTACGAAGTTGCTAAAACGAATAAACTCGAGTTACTCAAGTGGGCGCGAGAGGAGAAAAAGTGTAAGTGGGATAAAAGGACGATTACTGCGGCCGCAGAAAAAGGTAATCTGGAAATGGTCAAGTATTGCATTGCAAAGAAGTGTCCTATCGGTGAGTGGACGTGTATAAATGCTGCCTCAGAAGGTCATCTCGAGTGCCTCAAATACTTACGCGAAGAAGCCAAAGCGCCTTGGGATTCGGTAACTGCCGCTTCGGCGGCTCAAAATGGTCATCTCCACATACTCGAATATCTTGTTGAGCGTAAGTTTGATAAATATGACGCATGGGCGTGTATGTTGGCGGCCATGCGCGGCCACTTAGACTGTTTGAAGTACTTGCACGAAACCGCCAAAGCGCCTTGGAACTATTTGGCCGTTCGAGAAGCGCACGAGAACAACCAAACCGAATGTTTACAATACCTCCTCGACAATAACTGTCCATTACCATCGGGTTGGCGATACGAACACGGGGAGTTACACGTGCCAGAATCAGAAACAGAATCAGAAACAGAATCAGAATCAGAGTAATCATTTGTACGCGGATGGATTTTTGTTTTATTACAACAACAAAGAGAGACAAGACAACAAACAAAAGCGTGATGTATAAAATCTACTACGAGTAGAAATAAAGGTAATTGTAAATAAATACGCCGCATCACATACACTCAACAATCACCCCCCTCCGCTGCACTCCGCAGGCATTGCCACTTTCGGATGTTTGCTCTCGAAATGTTCCTTCATCTGCTTCGCGTTCTTCATCAACGCCATGCACACGTGACACTTCAAAACTAAAGACTCGTTCGATTTCCCGAGCGAAGATTTCGCGCTCGTTTTCTCCGCCTGTTTCTTCGCGTTCTTTTCCTGAGCTTTCGCTTTCGCGTTGCCTCTCACCATTTTCTATGTGTTATTCGTATCGTATCACGTGAAAACGTTTCGTTTCGGTCTGAATGTATCACATATATGAATACATAAACAAACAAACAAACGTGTGCTTGAAAAGTGCAGATTTTTTCCCGCCAAAATTGTTCTCCATTGTAATGGAGCACAAAAGAGTTGTGTTTATTAAATGAATAACAACAACACCAAAAACAAAAGGTTCGCTCGGAAACCGAGACGAACGAGTGCTGCTGCGACTGCGACTGCTGCGCCTGTTTCCTCTGAAGGTGGTGTCGTTCTCGAAGAAGAGAAGGAGGAGAAGAATGATGTTGACGATGATGATGAAATCATCATCATCGAAGAATCTTTAAAGAATAATAAGAAGAAGAAGCATTCAAAGACACCGTCAAAAACGACAACGACAACATCAACGAAAAGGAAGAAGAACGATACTACCGATAATAAGAAAAGCAGTGATAAAAATGATCCGTATTCGTTCGAAAACGCGAAAGAGTTGTTCGGGAAAGTGGACGAGGAAATTTTGGTCGAGGATGATGATGATGAAGAAGAAGAAGACGTGGATGCGCAAGCGGAGAAGTATTTCGTGGCGAATAGAGTCGCGCTGTTCGGGAAAGCGCTGATGATACAAAAGAGTAACATTAATAAGAAGAGTAAAGAAGAAGAAGTAAAAGAAGTAAAAGAAGTAAAAGAAGAAGAAGACTCCATAAAAGAACCGACGACGAAACTCGTCAACAACAAAAACCGCCGAGTATCGTTCGCGATGGACCAAGAAGAAGTTAAAGAAGTAAAAGAAGAACAATTAAAAGAAGAAGAAGATAAAAATGAAGTCTTATTCGACGATGCGTTAGCGACGGAGATTAAACTCACTCCAGAGAAACCGATTCAATTCAAGAGGCAGAAAACGCCCTCGCCGGTGAAGCAAATTATTATTACCAAAGCGGTGCAATCGAGCGACCCACAAACGCATTTGCAGGTGTTGGAAAAGTACGGCGGCGGTAACGGAATCAACAACATAATAAAAAACAACTTTCAAGAGGAAGAGCACAGAACGTTAGCGTCGACGTTATGGCTTTTGAAAAAAATCGCCTCAAACACGCAATACAGACGAAGGCTTTCGCGAGAACGACCGCACTTTGCGACGTCCATGTTTACGGCGGCTTTGAAAATAGCCGGAAAATCCGCCACGGACGCCAAGTTACGATTAGCCGCCATCGCTTTGGCGTATCTCTTTTCTTTGGAAATCAAAACGTTTTCGAGAGTGTTGGACTCGATGGATATCGCGTTGGGCGTCGCCGCGTGCGTAGACGAGGCAAACTTTTTTACAGAAGAAGAAGAAGAAGAAAAGAAAGAAGAAATAATGGTAGTAATAGAAGACGACACCAACGATATCGATGGTGATGTCGAGAAAGCGGTGGAAACGTCGTTGAGCGCTTTAAAATTTCTCCCAAGCGAAAAGAGCGCGTGCACAAAAAACATAGCTTTATTATTAGCGTTCAGGGCGTTGCAATGGGGAAGCGAAGAGGAAGAAGAAAAAGAACGAAGAGAAGGTGGTAAACAACCACCAACGACCACCACCAACAACGACACGACATCTCGCGCGTTACGGACGCGCCTTTCTAGATCCGGGTTCATAACTTCTGTCGCGAAACTCGCCAACGAAAGTTGCAAAGACTTGGTTCAAAGCTTGCATTCGAGCAAAATAAAGAGTAAAAAAGGTGAAGATAAAGAAGAAGGAGAAGAGATGAAAGTAAAGGCGAGAAAAGCGTGCGCGAGACTGTTTCGATGCGCTCGAGTCATCGAGGCGGCGACGTATACGAGCCCAGAGACGGTGACGACGCTAGCGTCTTCAAATTTACCGGTTTGGGAATCTTTCTCTTCTTCTTCTTTCATCAGCGATGAAGATAAAAGTATAGATGTTGAAGACGACGCGTTCGGAGAGCCTTCTCCAACGATCAACAACGCCTCCTCGTCCACTTCTTCTTTTTCTGTGCTGAAACTCGCTGATGTTTCTTTGCTCGCGATAGAAGAAGAAGAAGAAGAAGAAGAGGATGATGTTGACGATGGTAGAAAAATGGTCACCGCTACTGCGACGAATCCAACAACAACAACAGCAGCAATTTCGACGCCTCCGAGACCTATCCCAGGAAGTAACAGATTCGAAGATAACGACGACGACAACAACACGAACAACAATAGTTTCCTTCAGATTGGTTCTCCGGCGACGGTTGGCGCGTCGCCGGTTTTCGGTCAAATGGCGAAATCTCCCGGAGCAGCCTTGGATTCTTGGCTCGCAAAGTCTCCCAAAGACGGAGACGTGGACATGTCTCCGAAACCAAGAGAAAGAGGAGGAGGAGAAAAAGGTATAAAAAACAACCGCAACGATAACAACATCAACAACAACAGCAAAAAGAACAACTGGTCTTTAGCGAGGTGTTTGATCGAAACGCTCCCCGCGCTGACGCTTTTAACCAGTCGATCGATGCGTCCACGGGCAAAGGCTTTACACGGCATTCAAACTTCCGAGTATTTAAACCCAAACATCGACGCGCGACTATCCTTGGCTACGTTAAAAGCGTGCGTGTTCGCACTGACAAACTCGACGAACGAAAACACGGTCGGAGCAAAAGCGGCGGCTTCGCGAGACGGATTACACGGCATCATCGCCGCAGTCGCGTACTTTTCAGCCATGCGCGGGTGCGCTTTATACGGTGAATTTGCCGGATTCGTTCCTAAAAAGGACAACATGGAAGGTACCGTTCCAGACGCGTATAAAGAAGCCGCGACAGAGTTGCTTCACGCGTGCATGTGTTTGTTGGTGAACATCACGGAGGCGAACCCTCGAGTGAAGCAAGAACTGTTACAACTCCAACTCGATTGCTCGCCGTTCGGTACCGGAAAAGCCGAAGACTTTAAGAAGAAGAAGAAGAAGAAGAAGACGAGTAACAACGGAAAGAAGGTTTTGGACGACGACGACGAGAAATCGGCATCGCCGCTCGTCCCGTTTCCAACTGTCCTCGCGCGCATTTTCACGCACGCCGGCGGCGCCAAGATGCACCGGGTAGAAGACGACGACGACGAGGATGATGGAGATGATGATGATCAAAACCAAGACGACGACGGCGACGACGAAGACGAAGAAGTCACCGTGGAAATGCTCGACGACGACGACGACGCCACCGCGAACGCCGCCGTCGACCCGTCCTACGGCGAAGACCTCATCACTCAAGCGTACTCCTCGCTCCTCCTCGCCTTCCTGGTCGAAAACGACCGAGAGGCGTTGCGTCGAACCGCCGACCAAGCCTTACCAAAAGGAGGAGGGAAAAGAAAGAGAAACGGAAACACTCGCGTCGGCGGCGCAAACGGCGAAAGCGTTGGTGGTACAAAAAACGGCGTCCAAGCGATGGTGGATACGTTGGAAAGGTTCCACGCTTTTCACGATACGCTGGACGCCATGTCCGCGAGCAGTTCCGAGAGCTTAAAACGCGTCGTCGAGTGGTTAAAGTCCACCCTCGTTTGAGAATGCGTGCGTATTCTGAACGAATCGCATCAGCTCGAGATAGATAGATAGATAGAGAAAGAGTTTTTAGAATACATACTACGCGCGGCGCGTACGCAACGCAACTTAAATACAGCGCAAATTTGCACCTTTCCTTTTCGTATCTTTTTTGCTTTTTTGCTCCAAAAAGGATAGAGACATTTCTCCACTCTTTCGTTGGATATTCTCAATTGACGTAATCAATTGCCTTTGAAACATCATGCGCGAACAGTAAGAAAACTCTCACACATAAACGCTTCGATGAGCGGGAACACGAACCACCCGCGCGAGGACAAAGGAAGTGGAAGTGGCGCCGCTGGTTCTGGTTCTGGTTCCTCTTCGAATAATCGGAATTGGACGAACGAAGCGTTGCATTTCTCCAAAGGCTCCGTCAGGCTCCACGAGTTTCGGAACGCGTGGGAACGGACCATTCAAGACGCCAAGGCGAAGTTTATCGTCGTCGGGAACGAGAGCAACAACAACGCGACAAAAAGTTCACCTTCTTCTAATTACGAGAGGAATCAACACACTTCCCCCGTTTGGGGTGGATTGCAAACGGCGTTCAGTTCGAGTTTTGAAAACGCCGCTCTCGACCGAGCGATATCGATGGAATCCATTCGAGAGTTGGCGAAGAGGACGGTACAGAAACCAATCAACGAAGGGTTGTTGAAAGTTGGAGATTCGCAGTTCATGGAAAAGTTTAAGCAACGAGCGGCGTCGTCGAATGTTGGGAATACCGCGGACGCGAGCGCGGTGACCGGCGGGTTGCGAAGGAGCGCGTCAAAGGCGGACGATTTGAACACGGACGCGAATAAGACGATGTGGCCGTCGTCGTCGTCGTCGTCTGCTTCGAGTGGAAGGTTGAAAAGAAGTGATTCCAAGAATGGCGGCGGCGAGGAAGATGCGAATACTCAGAGTTTAAGCGGGAGGAGCTCGCCGTTTTCGTCGTCGCAAGATTTGAGCGCGATTATCGAGAAGAACGTCATGCCGAAAGTGAAGGATATCACGGAGAACATCACGAAGAATTTGCAAAGGCCGCCAGAAGGATGGGACGTGTTTAAAGCGGTGAGCAGTAGTAAACCGAAATCATCATCGGGAGGCGCCTCGACGCCCCATAACAGCAGTAGTAACAACAGTAGTAAAAATAAAAAGTTCACCTTTTCGGGATTGAGCTCGCGAAGGAGTTCGCAAGAGTCGTTGCGTTCGCTTTCCGATAACGAAACAGATAACGACGGAGGAGGAGGTGATTTACAAGAAACGACGGGGGAATTTGACGACGTCGAGTTGCGCGAAAAGTTCGGGAAGGTGTCGTTACAAACCACCAGAAGATTGTTACGCAAAGCGTCCTCGGAGGCGTTGGATACGTTGAAATCCAAATTTACGAACCCGAGCAGCAGCGGCACCGAAACGAAAGGGGAAACGAACAACGAAATGGTCGCGACGACAATAACGACGCCATTGAAAACAAAAGAAGGTGAAAGAGAACAGTTTTCTATCGTTGGCGGTAGTTCTGGTGGTAAAAAACAAGACGTCTCTACGCAAACGACATCTCCGCACGCGCCGCGATCGATCAAAGAACCCGGGAGAAAAGTCGCCATCGTCACCACCGCGACGCTGCCTTGGATGACGGGAACTGCGGTTAACCCGCTCTTACGCGCGGCGTATTTAGCCCGGCGCGGATTACACGAAGTCACCCTCGTTGTTCCGTTCATCCCCGTCGACGAGCAGAAAACGTTGCATCCGAACAACGTCTTTGAGTCGCCGGAGCAACAAGAAACGTTCGTTCGAAACTGGGTAAAAGAACGATGCGGATTTGACGTTCCAAACTTAAAGTTGAACTTTTACCCGGGAAGATACGCGACGGATAAGATGAGCATTATCCCGGTAGGAGACGTTTCCTCTCACATTAAAAACTCCAACGACGTCGCCGTTTTGGAGGAACCGGAACATTTGAACTGGTTCCACACCGGTCCGCGATGGAGCGATACGTTTGAACACGTCGTCGGGATTATTCACACGAACTATTTGGATTACGTTCGTTTGGAAAATCACGGAAAAGTAAAAGAAAAGGCGTTAGGGTTCGTAAATTCAGTCGTTTCGAGAGTGCACTGTCACAAAGTCATCAAACTTTCGGACGCCGTGCAAGAGTTTCCGAGGAGTTGCACGATGAATGTGCACGGGGTGAGTCCGGTGTTTTTAGACGTTGGCGCGTCGAAGGCGGCGGCAAAGAGAGTGCAGTTGATGCGCGAAGACGACGAGCTTCTTGATAATGTTGGTTTAACCAACAGTGAACCACAGTTTGCATCGATCACGTCGACAACGAAAGCCTCCTCGTCCTCGTCCTCTTTGTCCGCGGCGAAACGGAAAAAGAAGAAGGATATCAACAACAACAACAACGAAACGAACGAGAACGAACGATCGGTTTTTACCAAAGGCGCGTACTTCCTCGGCAAAGTTGTTTGGGGTAAAGGCTACCACGAACTTCTCGATTGCGTCGAAAAACACAACGCGAACGCGGAATACGGCCAAACCTGCCCCATCTCCATGGACGTGTACGGCAACGGCGAAGACTTGGAATCGGTCGAGCGAACCGCGATGGATAAAAAGTTACCTTTGAATTTCAAAGGACGCTTGGACCACGCGAATCCAACCGTCCACGATTATAAAATTTTCGTCAATCCTTCTTTGTCCGACGTGGTGGCAACCACCACGGCGGAAGCGTTAGCCATGGGTAAATTCGTCGTCTGCGCCAAGCATCCGAGCAACGAATTCTTCTCCTCCTTTCCAAACTGTTTGACGTACGGCAATCAGGAGGAGTTTTCGCAGTGCATGAAAAAAGCGTTCGACACGGAACCGAAACCGCTCTCGGCGGAAGACGCGTACCGATTAAGTTGGGAAGCGGCGACGGACCGGTTCTTAGACGCCGCGGAGCTCGGGCCGGAGCACAAGGAGAAGCAGCCGGGACTCTCGAAAGTTTCCGAGTCGGTGGCGGCTTCCGCGTTTTACGCCTTGAACAACATCGAAGGCGTTCGACAAGCTTTGGGTGCGGGAAAAAACACGCACTCGATAGATGCGCCGGAAAAGTTAGATTCCAATTGGAAACCGGAAAAGTGGGAAGTCGCCGGATTAGCCTCCTCGACGAAGAAAAAGTAAATCACGTTTTGGAGAAGAGAAAAGATAAACGCAAAAGGCGCATCGCCAGCGCTTTGCGCTGGCTGTTTATTATCAAAGTAAACTGTTGTAAAATTATACACGCACGAGACGCTCTCAATATTATTATCATTATTAAACTACGTTACACGCTAAACCACGCTATCATCACAAACCACTCATCGCGTTATCCTCCTCGTTCTTCTCCGAGCACTTCTTACATTCCTCCTCGTACTTCGGGTACGTCTTCTTACACGACTCGCACTGCACCAACGTCAACAAACCCGGATCTTTCGCGAACCTCTTCATCCTCCGCCAGTGCTCTTCCACTTTCGGCCGTTCTGCCAAGTATTTCCTCGTCGAATTTCGTTTCCTCTCGCCGTTGTTTTCCATGATGAACATTTGTTTCTGCATCGCTCGTTTGTACTTATTTTTGTTCCTTTGCGGTTGGAAAGACCTTCCACCACATTTGCTCGAACTTTCTTTCGCTTTCACTTCCCGGTCCCATTTCTCTTTTCGGTGGAGTAAGAGGAACTTCCTGTCCGGGTCGTTTTTCTTCACGTCCTCGAGCTCTTCCACTCTGTCGTCGTACGGGTGTTCGTCCTTCGAGAGCATCGGCGGGCGGTACCCGCCGCGAGTGGTTTTCGAGGTTGCGTTCGGGCCTTGACGGTACGAACGAATCTGATGATGCAAAGAAGAAGAAGGTAAAGAAGAAGACGTGGTTTCGCCGCCTTCGCGAGTAAAAGAGGAGATCATTCGAGAGAGGAGCGTCGTCTGCGTCGTCGTTTTCGCGAGGCGAGTTCTGGATGACATCATCTTTGTTGTTGTTTACGCGTCTTTTGCCCGGATGGAAAATGACGAATTTCCCCAGAGTTCAAGACCGCTTTGAACAAAGCAATGAACGAGGACGACTTCGAGGACGACGAAGCCGCGTTCCTCCGCCTCTCCTCGCTCACCCCGGAGGAGCTTTCAAAACACACCGCGAAATCTCGCGACGCGCTCGATCTTCGCTTGAAACGGTTGAGTTCTTTATACGAAAGCACGGAGTTGGAATTTAAGGAGATGGAACGAGTGAAGGAGAAGTTATTGGAAAACGTAAACAAGCTGCGAGAGATGACGAGAGAGGAGGGAGAGGAAGAGGAAGAGGAAGAGGAAGAGGACGGAGAGATTCAGAGGCTGGAGAGGCTGCTTTTGGAGGAGAAGGAGAAACAGAGGGCGATGATGATGACATCCAATAAGAAGTGAAATAAGAGTTTAAAGAGAAAGAGAAGCTTTGGTTGAGAGTAGTAGAGTGTGCGCTAATAATAGCAGTAGCGATCGTAGTAGTTTGTTTTAGGAGTAGCCGATTCATTCGCTAATAACGCGTGCCGCGATGATGATTGTTTTTGTGACGTAGCCAAGACGTGGATTCTCGACGCGCCGAAAGTTTCTCTCTTTTATCGCTTCACCCACTGAAACGCCTTTCTCGCTTTCTTCAAACCGGGTTTTTTCCGCTCCACAATTCTCGAGTCTCGGGTCAAAAATCCAAGCGGTTTCAACTGCGCGCGAAAGGCCGGGTCGTAATTTTGTAAACTCCTCGCCACGCCTAACCGAGCGGCTTGACTTTGACCGCTCAAGCCGCCGCCGTGGACGAGGACGCGCACGTCGAACAATCCTAAAGTGTTCGTCGCCGCAAACGGCGCTAAGACGTGCTGCCGCAAACTGACGTCTTGGAAATACTCGTCCAGAGGTTTCCCATTGATGACGATTTCCCCGAACACTTCCTCCTCCTCCTCTGTCTCCTCCTCGTCTCCTGCTTTACTCCCTTTCGCCGGAACAATCCTAACTTGCGCCACCGCCGTCTTCCTCTTCCCGGTCCCGACGCTCCCGCCGAATCGATCGATTTTCTTCACTCTGTTCATAGTTTGCTCCATTTGCTTTATCTTTTCTATCTCTTGCCGTTTCTCCTTCTCTAAACTCTTCGCGTCTTGGTAAAAATGTTCCAGCGGCGGTAACCGATCCTCCGCTCTCGGTTCTTCCCTCTCTAAAACCAATGCCCTCAACTCTTCGATGATTTCTTTTTCCTCTTTCGTTTGCGTCTCCAAGTGCCTCTCGGCCGTTGGGTCGTTAAACTCGCCGTATAAAACGCCTTCCGGTATGTCGTCGATGTTGTTCGTGCCGTCTGGGATGTCCGAGGGAACTGGGATGGCGATTTGTGAGCGGATCATCGCGAGGATTTCAGACTCTGAATGCGGGCGTTTTTTGCTCGATTTGGATGCAAAACGACGCGCTCGATGTGTGGTATGCATCGCTTGAATCATCGTCGGTGGATTCGAGAAAGGAGGAACAGCGTTGCTCCCTTTACTGGTGGAAGCGAGGAGCGATCGCGCGATGCGTTTCGCGTTTTGTCGAAACATTATTAGTATTGGTGTTGATGTTATTTATAATGACGCATCGAAAGTAGAGAGGTCTTTTGAATGTTGGGCGGGATACGCATGCGGGGGGACAAACGAGTACTACCAGAGGTACTTAAATAATTATTTATTTCAAAGTTTCACGCTTTAAACGATTTACTCATCGTGGACGGCGATTTCATCAAGCCGTTTTTCTTCCTGTCTCTCCTCTTGTATCGAATTTTGCACGGATGTTTCGGGCCGACGACCATGCCTTCGTAATCGGGTTCGGGTAAGTCGCCGATTAAATCAAACTCAAAGTTTCGAATCAACACGGACCAGATGGTTTTGATTTGCATGAAGGCGAAGGTTTCGCCCATGCATCCGTGTCGACCGGCGCCGAAGCCGATGTACGAGGCGAACTTGTTTTCGTCCGATTTGAAGCGTTGCGGGTCGTAGGTGTTTGGGTTTTTGAAGACGGAGTCCATGCGATGGGCAAACGCCGGAGAGGTGGCGCAGATGTGGCCCTTCGGGACGGTGTATTTCTTACCGTCCGAAGTCTCCACGTCAAAGTTCACCTGCGCTTTTCTCAAAAGCATGATCAAAGGCGGGTGCATTCGCAACGCTTCCTTCACCGCAAAGTGTAACTCGTCCATTTCCGCCAACACGTCGAAATCAATCTTCGTGCCGTGTTTTTTCATGATTTTTTGCTGCTCTTGCTCGAGATACGGCATCACGCGTTCTTTATTCGCAATCGCGAGTAATCCAGTCCACGTGCTCGTGATGGAACTCGTGTGTTGCCCGGCGAACAACACCGCGATCAACATCCCCAAAACTTGGTCGTTGGTCAACTTCGACCCGTCTTTATACCTGGCGTCGATGAACGTCTGCAACACGTCCGGCTCCAAACTCCCGCTCTCTCTTCTCGCTTGAATCACCTTGTCAAAAATCAACGCCAAATCTTTCCTCGCCTTATCTCTTTTCCTATGCGCCTCGATCGGCGCGTACGGGAAAAACACCGACAACGGCACCATCCCTTTATCCAAATCGTGCACCAACGCCGTCACCTCCGAAAACAAATTCTCGCGAATTTCTCTCCCGAGCAAACATCTACTCGCGGTCAAAACGATCAGCTCGCTCAAAGA
>JACLAB010007119.1_pt1 | contig 11341 bp, 7 predicted proteins | sample 8027921 | NCBI WGS metagenome assembly JACLAB01 (sample SAMN15725117, study PRJNA655200) | protist metagenome | isolation source: fluorescence activated cell sorting (FACS) single amplified genomes of... | place: USA: West Boothbay Harbor, Gulf of Maine | collected 2000-07-19
GAATACCACAATTAATATGTGAGTGTTGAATTTTGTTTGCTAATAAATGTGGCCATGTTTCCTCATTTCCCACACCTACACCCAATGTATGACTGCATCCAAAAGTAAGTAACTTAGATTTTGATGAAAAATAAGTTTCTAAATCATCTCCCCTAAATCCAAGTTCATTAAATGTATATCCACCAACTACTCTACCAGTTTTATCTCCGCCGACAGTTTTATGTGTTTGATTCTTTCTTGATTTTAAATCATCAAATATATCAAACTCTTTATGAGTCCAGTTTGGGTTCTGCGGGTTCAAGACCTGTTCCTTTTAACATCTCGGTTGGTACTTGTCCACAATTACCACAACTAAATACTTCAATTGGAACTAATCCCTCTTGACCATTTGGTGACATTATTGCAGATATCTTTTTTATAATCGTTGATGTTATAAACAAATAATTACCACACGCTTGACAATTTAGTGTATCTGCTTTAGCTAAATCTAATTTCTGCTGTGGGTTTTTTATTGGTTTCTGTGCTTTCATATTCATTTTACTTTTCCTATTATTTCAACAAACATTGCCATAGCATTTATTTCTTTATCCACTACTACTGCATCACTTTGTTGATATTGACTTAATACTAAAATACATTCTGCTACATGTCCTCTACCCCAATCATCGACTGTGTCAAACAACAACCTAAACATATCACTAAAGTCTGTAACTTTGGAATCTGCTAATAGTTGTCGAATGTTTTTGAATGCATTCTTCTTATCTTGAGTTTTCAAGATTTCTAAAACTTCTAACTTGTAATCGTTCTGTGTACTCATCGCTTCATCTATAACGAGTTTCTCATTTACTACCTGTCTTTGACATGCATTGATTACTCTTCGGATATCGGGATAACCACCATTGACTATCGTTACGATATCATCTACTCTTGCATCTACCTGTTCTTTCTGTAAGATTTTAGATACATGCATAGCGACTTGTTTTCTATCTGGTGGAATAATCTGAAAGGCTTGACATCGTGATTGGATTGGGTCAATTATTCTTTCAACATAATTACAAGTTAGGATAAATCTACAATGTTTTGAAAATGTTTCCATTAGATTTCTTAATGCTGCTTGTGCATTTGGTGTAATGTAATCACACTCATCTAATATTATAATCTTCATCTCTGAAAATCCAAGTGTTGATGCAAAGTTCTTTACTTTATCACGAACTACATCTACACTATTCTCATCAGATGCATTAATATATAGACAATCACAATCTATATTATTAACGAGTAATTTAGCGAGAGTGGTTTTACCTGTACCAGCACGCCCATATAATAGTAAATGCGGTAAATCTCCACTCTCCAAATACACCTTTACTTTACTCTTGAGATGTTCATTCCCAATGTAAGTGTCCAGCGATTGCGGCCGATACTTTTCTACCCATAGGGTATTTTTAATTTCTGTCATACGAAACTATCCTTTTCTAAAAATATTTGTAAACTCCATCTGTTACCAGATGTTATGGGATTAACCCAATGTATTAAATCTGAACTATGTATTGATGTGTGTCCGATTTCTTGACTCTTTCTTACTACTTTTTTATTCATACTATTTTTAAACTGACCCGTTGAATTTGTATCGTGTTCTACCTCTCCGCCATCATACTCATTGGGCTCTGATAATTGTGTAACAAAAGTTGCAATTCGTATATTTTTTTCATTCTCAACATATACCGCACTACCATTATTCTTATCTTTATCATCTAACTCACCATAGTTTCCTGTCTTATCAGAATGCGGTTTGAAGAAAGTTCCCTTTGGGTAATTATTAATCATAAACCAATTTGTTCTCAACTTCGGTGTACCTAATCTTTTAATTCCAATATCTAAAGATTTACCCCATTTGAATATTCTATCGTGCAACCACTTATACTTCTCATCTTCATCCCAATGTATAATACTTGATAACATTTTAGAGCACATCGGAACATATTCATCAGTATATGGGTCGAAGTTATCCATCCATTGAACTTTTAACCTTGCCCAACTTCTTATCTCCAAACACTCTTCCTTAGTAAATAAAGGATTATCATTACTTATTAAAGTTTTTTCCATATCCATATTGGTTCACAAAAAGTTTTATCTTTTGTCTTTTCCGCCAGTTCCCTTGTCTCATCTTTGAATCTATCTTCTGCTGCAGTTCCTGCACCACCACTATTTGGTCTTTTTGCCATTTCCATTCCAATACAACCTTGATACTCTGAATCAGTAAATGTTGATACAAAATCATTCATAGGATTACAAATCTCCAACCAATACTTACCATTAGTACCCATCTTCTTTTGTTTTGCTCCACTACTCGCATAAACATCACTTATATTCACTAATAAATATCCACCACTTTTGATAGAACCCCATAATTTTTTAATAGTTGTCTGTAAAAATTTATCATTCCACTCATCAATAGTTTTGTATCTTACCCAACTTTGAGTATCATCATAACTATATCTCTCAACTCCAAAATATGGTGGTGATGTAAAGACAGTATCAAACATATCTTTATATTCTTCAAAGTCCACATCTTCTGCTGGTGATTCTAAAAACTCTGAATCTTTATCAACCTCGAAGAACATATTTCTGTGTTTTTCGTAGAACTCTTTTTGTTCTCTATAGAGTGGATGGTTTTCTTTTCGTGGGTCTATCCCAAGATAATATTTACCACTCTCACTACCATAGAATCCTGCTAATCTATCTCCCCAACCTGCAGAGAAATCTAATATGTTCTCACTACCCAACTTATCATAGAGTACTTTTGCAACATTAGGTTTAAATTGAGAACAAATATACTTTCTCAAACTTAACATAATCCTAAGATTACCCGCAGTTATTTTTGGTAACTTCAAAGTATATGCAGCACCCATTAGGGATGTCATATATTTCTCTGTTTTCCAAGTTCTCTTTGGACCTGGTGCAATTGTTCCATCCACACTCCATCGATTTACTTGTTGGAAGAAATTACTTGCAGCATTACCTGTGTTGATTCTTCTAAAGTATTGTGGTGTTCCCTCAAACTCTAAACCATATCTGTACGCAGTTCCCTCACGAGCAAACCACTCCCCCTCTACCAAAATTTCATTATGTCTCATACCCTTTAACTTCATTAAAGCTTTGTAGGCATCATCCTCTGAAATAGTGGCATAGGGAATCTCATAAGTCATTGCTACTTTAGCAAGACTTTCTTTGACATCATCCTTTTCGAATGTTTCTTTGATATACTCCCATTCTTTCTCATCTATTTCAAGATAAGGAGTCATACCTCTGAATTTATCAAAGTATTCTAAATACATTTATGTTACTTGTTGTGTTGCAACCAAGAAGTATTCAGATTTATAATCATCTATGTTAAAACTAATTGTAGCTAATCCATCTGAACTAACTTTTAGTATAGCACTTTCACACTCTTTATTTGCAGTTAAGATATTTGCAAACATATTAGCATTAAATGAAATTGGTTCTGTATCACTAAACGCTTCACATTCAACTGGTATTGTTACTCTATTAGTAGCAACATTACTAAATCCAATTATTACTTTTGCGTTATTATCTTTTGCAATAATAGTAAATGTATCCGTATCGGGTAATGCATTCTTACCATTTATAAATGTGTTAATGAAGTAGGAATCAATCTTTAATTCCAAATCAAATGTTGATGGTAAATTCTTTAATTCGGGTGGTGTTGGTATAACTGATAAATCACTCAACATATACTTTGTATTAGTACCATGCTGTGAATCTTTCATATCAACACTTACGAATTTATCTCCCATCTTCTGTAATCCAAAATCTACATCTTCACCTAATATAGAAAGTAAAGATACCAATTGTGGTGTATTGTAAACACCAACTTCTGATGCTTCCACATCACTAAAGTTATCCAATGTAACTGAACCCACCAATGATTTATCACCACTAATGAATCTTGTTCCCAATTGTTTTCCGTTGGATGTCCATTTTACCGATTTAATCTCACCACCAAGTGAATACTTGTTGATAAAACGAAGTAAATTACTCTTATTCATAACCTTTGTCCTTTGTTAATAGTTATTATTTAATAATCCGTATATATATACATATATACAAGAATCCTCAAAATCAAAAAAATCTTTCAATACTTTGTTGTTTATCTACCACTGCTTCCCAACTCAATGCTTGATAGAACATTCCTATCTTTTTACTCATTGCTTGTTCAAACATTCTATTGTGGTCGATATTATTCTTAATAAATTCTAATATTTGTGGTGGGTCCTCATATCCTTTATAACCGATGGTATCAAATCCAAACTCGTTATTCTTTAAATACACCCACTTAATTTTATTCCCATTGGTAATCTTCTCATACTTTCTACCCTCGAACCAATGTAGTAATATAGAATTATAATTTATGGCAGCTTTTACATGCACTGGTGCACCCTTTTTATACTTAGCAAATGATGTTTCCTCATCCTTAGAGATGTATTTACCGATACCTTTTACACCAATTGGGTTTGCCATTACCTCATATGATAGGTTATGCATATTTCGTTTAAATATTGATATTCTCTCATCAATCTTTTCCTTTGGAACATCTGCCAATATATCATCCAACACATTTTGTAATAAATCTTTCATCGCAGGAGCAAAATTACTTCTGACTGTATCCAAACCCTTTACTTGTGTTTTGTTTACCTTTCTACCAGCATCATTGATAATTCGTAATCCATATCGTTTCTTAGTAACAAACAATCCAGTCTTTGCAACAACCTCTTGTTTAATATCAAATTCATGCTTATCAATATTCAAAAACTTCTTGGCAAAATAATCGTAACTTAAATTTAGATAATCTTGTACCTCTCCACATATCTCCATAATTCTTTGTGTCATCATAGTTTCAGATAATTTTTGATTTGGGAATCTCTTTTCAATCAATGGAACTGCTGATGCAAAAATAGAATCTGTATCAATATAAATAACATAATCCTTATCCGTACCCAACTCTTTATTGTAGAAGTGATTGGTAATTTTCTTACTAAACTTAATCAATGATTGACCTGTGGTTGTGGTTGCTTCTGCATTATCCAAATCATAAAATCTAAATACTGGTAAACCTAATACACCATACAACGAGTTTAGAAGAATCTTCTGTAGATATTGTTTCCTATCAAAATATTGAGCTTGTTTTTTATCACCTTGGTCGTGAAACTTCTTCACGAGTTTCCTCATCTCCACCCTTTCGTTAAACCACTTTGTGAGTAGAGCAGGAATCAATCCTTGTTTATCAGTACGATACATAACCCCATTACTCGATATACTTAATCCAGTCTCATCCAAATAACTCTTCAGTTCTGTATTAGTTATTTGTTGTATTTCCTTACCCTTTGTATTAACCATAGAATAAGTTTTCTTATGTCCTACCTTTAGATATAAATCTGCATTCCAATCCTTAACTTGTCCAACCTTAGTTTCAGGTGAGATATTTAGACTACGAATAACACTTGGATACATACTTGTGATATCTAAATCATAAACCCATTCGTGTTTACCCTTTTGTGGGTCTTGTACATATGCACCAGAGAACTTTTCATCATCCCCTCTTCGTTTAGGATTTCTTGGTTTGTTTGGTGCAACAATACCCATCTTTTTTAAGTAAACTAATATCGAACCCTCTAAATATCTTGAACTCATAAACACATCTTCATATGGGACATGTCCTAAATGTGCTATACCACACGCAACTCCGATATAATCCAACTTATCATTTAACTCCACAAGAATACGAACATCTCGAATGTTATAATCTATAAACTTCTGTAAATCCTTTTCAAATAAATCATTGAGTGTTCCATCATACTCAATTTTCTTCATACCAACTTCAACTTCACCAATGTAATCTAAACGATAACTTGATTGTTGAACTGGTGAAAACTTTTTATATAACGCGAGATAATCTAACACACTAACACCTGCAATAACAAACTTCTTTTTGTATTCATTGTAATAACAATGTCTGATAGGTGATAACATCTTTGCAACTTCTGAACCTAAAACTCTGACTGTTCTGTTATATAGATAAGGGATATCGAAGTAATCAATATTCCACCCACTTAATATTGTAGGATTTATTTCTGCATATTTCTGATAAAATCTTGTTAGTAAGTCGTGTTCAGTTTGAAATAACTCTACTAATGTATCACCAGTTTCATAATTCTCTATGGTGTTTTTAGAATCTAATGTATAACATATGTACTTCTTTAACATCTCATCATATAGTGCAATAGAAGTAATAGCAGTTTCTGCTTTTTCTACATCTGGAAATCCATCAACCACTTCCACCTCGATATCAAAATAGAATGTCTTGTTACCCACTGCAACATCATCCGAATCCGTGTACTGGTCAACTAAAAATCTTGTTGTGATTGGAACATCACTCTCATATAAACCTGGGTCATCTTCATCCCAAGAGTACACCTTTTTAACCTTACTACCATCAAGTGTGTGGTGTAACCCACTTGAATGTTTTAGATATGCATATTTTTTGTAAGGTACAATGAGATGACCTCTTTTGTCATCCCAAACATGCACTTTGTTTTTTCTCTTATCATAGAATACATTTTGATACATCTATGTTGTAATCTCCGAAGTTATCATATGTGAATATAACCATAAAACCATATACAAGTCAAGTATTATTTTATGTTTTTTTGGTAAAAAGGGGGATGTTTTACAATCCCCCAATTTTGACCATTTTTAAAAAGCAACCGATAATCCAATGTTAGCATATCGTGGTGTTCCTAAGAACACTTCAGCGTTATGAGCTAAGTGAAGTTTATCACCATAGCCATTGTATTGTGAGTTGTCAACAGCATCTTGTACATACACTTCATCAAGAACATTGAAAATGTGTCCTGTCAAAGTTAAATCCAAACCACCTACACTTGGTAGTTTATAAGATGCGTGTAAATCAAGTTTGGAATACTTAGGAGCTTCCCATACTTGAGTTCTATCAGCAACACCATCAGAGTCAACTTCTCTCGAACCTGGACTCCAATCAGCGTAGTTCTTATCATACATTTTGTATAATGCTTGAACTCTTAATCCATCGATTGGTTTTACAGTCAACCCAAAGATATAAGAAGTTTGTGGCATATCACCAACATATAATCCATCAAGTGCATAAGAATATTCTGTTGTTTGGTAACCAATTACTTGGTTCTCATCGTTGTATTGGTTCTCTTGGTAAGTACCATCGGCATCACCATTGAATTTCCAACCACCGAATGAAGCAACAAAATCAAGTTCAACCAAATCATTTGGTTTTATCTTGGTTTCAATTTCTACACCAGTATGTTTCTGATTTACACCTTTTAGAAAGATTACATCTGTATCACCTGAATCGCCTTGTCCTGTTTCGACATTACGAGTAAGGTTTCTATCTTTCCAATCTGTGTTATATGCAGATACTTTAACGGCAATCTTGTCGTTAGAATACCCAGCACCAATTTCTGATGATAAGAATTTCTCATTGTCTGGGTCGGATGAGACCGTACCAGAATAATCAATTACATTATCAAGAATTGGAGCTTTTTCTACATAACCTGTATTTGCGAATGTTGTAATACCATTACCGAAATCATAGTGTGCTCCACCTTTAACTTGGTAAGAAGTAATAGCATCTGCCTCGATTTTCTCATTAGCAACTGAGAAATGGTCTTGATATGAATACGCAATAGATGAAAGTCCACCCATTCCATATAAATTCAAATTATCTCTCGTGTAGTTACCTTGTAGAAAACCACCTATCCAGTCGACAGTAGTCGTGTTATGATAAGCGATTATATCACCTAATCCAACAACTTTCCCATCTGGTGCATTATTATCAGCAAAATCAACATAGTAATCACCACCTAATAAATCACGAACTTCACGAGCGTGTTCTATTTCAGCAGTTCTCCAATCGATACCAGTTTGAAATTCTAAATCATCATTAACTTTATAATTTAATTTAGAAATTAATCCATATGTATCTTGTCTGTTGATTGAGTTTCTAAGAATACCTGTAGAACGATGGTCTGTTTCAGAATAATCAGCATCGATATTAGTACGATTCTGTTCAATCTCTCCATTCCAATCCCACATCCAAGGCGAACTTGAATACCAAGCATTATCTGCTACGGCTGGTGTTCTCATTACACTACCATAAGTTCCAGTTCCACCACCTGAACCACCACTCCAATAAAGAACTGATGATAATTTAGTTTTATCATTTATCTCTAAAAAGTGATTTAGATTCACTAATGGTTTATGGAAGAAATTCTCCCTCTCATTAAGAAAGTCGGAATTGTATCTCTTAGTAGTATTCGCACCATACATATACCAGTATTGTTCACCAGTATAAGATGCATCGACAGGTGCCCAATTTTGGTTGAACGTCCTACCAGCTTCAGTTTCGAATTTATTACCCTCTGCAAATGCATCAGTATCGAATCCGTCAATATCACCAGCTAACTCTTGAGAGTAAGTGGAAACATTCTGTTTGTATAGGTTCTGTCCGTGTCTTTGTGGAGCACCGATAGCATACAACTCAAATCGTTGTTTATCGGATACTGCATAAGAACTACCAAAATAATAAGCCCAAGCATCTGTCCAAGTTCCATCAATGATACCATCACCAGTTTTACGAACAATCGTACCACTTAATGCTAGTTTTTCACCAATTAAACCTGAATTAAAGGATGCAGTAGTTTTAAGAAAACCACCACCACCTGATTCTTGTTTGAACTTACCACCTCTTTCATATTGAGCAGGGTCTGTAATAATGTTCATAGTTCCACCGATTGAAGGTGTTGCTAAATTAACGGCAGATAGTCCTCTTTGTAACTGAATTGATTGAGCAGCATCTGCAACTCCATCCCAATTACTCCAATAAACCCATCCGTTCTCCATATCATTTTGGGGGACACCATTAATCATAACAGCAACATTTCGTTGGTTAAACCCACGAACATTGATACGAGCATCTCCTGCTCCACCACCTTGTTGTGTTGCATATACTGATGGTGTAGTATTTAAAGCCATAGGAACATCTTGTGAACCAAGACGAAACTCCATTTCTTCCTTTTCTACAGTCGTATATGCTACAGGTGTTGTTGTAACAGCTCTTGAAGCCAAAACTTCAACATCTGTTAAGGTAAGTGCATCAATTACTAACGCAAAATCAACCTTTACCTCACTGTCACTCACATCTATCTCTTTAGATAAAGATGAGTATCCTATGAATGAAGCAGTAATAGTGTATGTTCCAGCATCTACTGAAATATTAACGAGACCTAATTCGTTGGCTACACCACCGATATCAGTTCCCTCAACTACTACATTTGCTCCAACCAAAGGGTTATATTCAGCATCTTTAACATCAACAACAATGGATTGAGCGAACAATCCTGTCATCAATACGAAAGATGCTATTAGTTTACGATATATATTCATAAATCGTCTCCTCTGTTTGTTTTGTTAAGACACATTTTTTACCAGGTGTGTCAACTGCCTGTGTATGTGAAATCTTCCACATATTTAGTTTGCGTAATCTTGGTCATCATTATCACCAGTCGTAGGTGTGATTTCTACATCACAAAAATCACCATCACAAAACTTCTCTATATTGGCTTCTTCTGCCTTGATTACACCAAAGTTTAGTTTACCTAATCTCTTAACATCTTTATTATATTGTTTTTCATCAATTGCTTCATATGGCATTTGTTTGTATGCTCCATAATCATGTCTTGGTAGTAAACTAATTCCCTTTAAATGATATTGGTAATAGTTTAATACTTGTGGTATCATTTCTCCCTCTGTTTCAGGATTAAATGTGACCGTACAACTTACTTGATTGTCAGCCCAATGTCGTTGCATAAATGCTGCTAATGAGAATTGTTCCCATATAGATAACTCTCCGACTGTTCTAATTCCCTCACCTACATCGACAGGAACTTCAACAACCATAGTGGTATCCTCTGAACCAAATGCAGGTTCTACTACATATCCTGCTTTTTTCAATGGTTCTAACAAATCTGAATGTTTCGATACTCTAATTCTTCTTGTATAGAATCTTGATTCAGGATAATGTAATCCAGGTGTTGAACCTGCTAATAGTGATACTGTCCCACTTGGTTTAACACTTGTAGTCTTAATTGATTTCGGTACTGCAAACCAATCTGAATACATATTATCCCACTCTTGTATGGTATCATATCCATCTTCTAACCATGTCTTTAATTCGTGTAATCCACGAGTAGTAATGAACTGAGCAATTCCACTCACACTACATCCAATTCTACGATTCCTTAACATAACTCTGTTGGTATCACTCCAATGAGTTCTACCTAATGTTACTGTCTTTGCATACAAATAAGCGTATTTTAATGTTCTCTGATAATCCTCTAATGAATCGTGGTTACTTGGAAATGTTTCCACTAAACAACATAACTCATAGGATTCAAGTGATTGTTCCAAACACGGATTACCACCCATAACTCTATGGTCTTTGTTATCTCCACCATTCTTCATACGAGAATATTTTCTCATATTTTCTAACCACGCAAATCCAGGCTCACCATTATCATTAATTCTTTTTGATGCCTCTGTATAATCCATACCCAATTCTGCGAATATACTATTGTTAGATGTCCAACCATAAGTTTCTCTGTGTGGATTTACTTTGTAATTCTTTAAATCTAAATACTCTTCATTGTGTGGGTCACCAAATACAATCTCTGCAGTTCTTCTTACATTACCCGCAACAACACATTTACCGATTAAATTCATAATATCTACGATGGTTGTTATTGTTATTGGTTTTCCACTATTAGCTTCTAATGTTTCTTTAACAGTCTGATGTACTTCCATTAGTGGTTCAGGACCTGAACTTACTCCACCAAAACCCTTGATTGGAACACCTGCTTTTCTGACTAAACTATAATCAAATACAACTTCTCCCTGTCCGTGAAAATAACTTTCTAATAAAAGTTGTAATGATTCTACCCAACCCTCACGAGTATCTGGTATTTGAAAATTTTGTTCATCTCGTTTGATATCAATACCTTTAACGACAATTTCTCCCGCTCCTTTAGTATCGAATCCTACTCCAACACCTAACATACTTGCATCCATTAAGAAACAAAATGGTTTTGCGTAATCTTCTTTGATTGTTTTAGTGGATACGAATGCACAATTATTTAGTGCGGCATACAATCCTTTTTCTTCTGTGATTGCTGTTCCCATAGCCCATAAACCACGACCTGGTGGTAAGAACTTCATTGTA
>JACLAB010006695.1_pt1 | contig 11338 bp, 7 predicted proteins | sample 8027921 | NCBI WGS metagenome assembly JACLAB01 (sample SAMN15725117, study PRJNA655200) | protist metagenome | isolation source: fluorescence activated cell sorting (FACS) single amplified genomes of... | place: USA: West Boothbay Harbor, Gulf of Maine | collected 2000-07-19
ACTCTGGCGAGTGAATATGAATATGGCGCACGGCCGCACGCGATTTCGTAGCTTTGTGTGCACTCCTAGTACTACCTAGCTAGACTATGAGATCTACAGTTCTACACGTACTGTACACGTACACGTACTGTATGTAGCTATGTACTATGTAGTGTATTCAGCCTAGTCACGGGGTTCAATAAACGACTACAATATTAGTACACGTATTATACACGTCTAAACGAGTGGCGCGTGTGTGTATGTGCACACGTGTACACGTAGGGCCCTACTCATACGTGTGCAGCTGTGCACATATGTAGTCATGTACTGTACGGAAATACTTTCGTACTTTCGAAATATGATATTTACGAAGGTAAATTATTATTTATACTTCCGGCCGTGGTAGATATTTCTTAACGAAGAACGAACGAACGAAAGTTTGCGCGAGCACTTGAAGGTGAATGTGCGAGAAAGTCATGCGAACTAACGTGCCAACTGACCGAAAGCGCCGTCGACGTTCGAGGGAAATACGAAATGCATAGTATGACACCAATTGAATTTCGAGAGTGTGGACCTGTAGTCGCACAGCTGAGGAATTTGAGTCCAGCGCCGAAATACTCTCACGAGCCCGGCCCCGTGAACAACTTCCTTTTCCCGGATATTTTCATCGGGACAAGAACTCCAGACTTAAATCAAAACAAACATTACATCCGAGATGACGCCGATCCAAGAATGACTCCAGCTAAGTTTAAGGGAACCTACCGACACTCCCATGAAGGCCCACACCCTTGGACGTCGCAGTATAAAGGCAAGCATCTTGGAATGTTCACCACCGAATTAGAAGCTGCGGTGGCCTACAGTAAGGCTGCCGGATTTTCAGGTGAGCCCGTGCCCAAGGATTCTAGATCATTGCGAACTGTGAAGGCGAAGAAGGCACCGCCGACCTCCAAATATGTAGGCGTGCGGAAAAGGTGTTCTGGACCACGCCCGTGGCACGCCCACCATAAAAATATGCATCTAGGTTGTTTTGAAACAGAAATTGAAGCCGCAAACGCATACAGTGCAAGAGAAGGAGTAGCGGGCCCCGTGCTCAAGAGCCAAAAAAAGAAAATCTTGCCCTGCACGATTGTGAATACAACAGAATAACAAAAAGAAAAACGGACGGAGCTAAAGCGTTGACTATAAGATACTTCATTACAAGCTACGAGTGCTATGGTGTAAATGTGATATTGACAGTTTGACACAATCATTCTCCTTAGGGTTCGGAAAACCGCTAGTTTGGCCCTCAAAATTTAAGAAACTTCTTGAGGGCAGCCACGGTGTGATAGACAACATTGTGACGAAGTGTCAAATTGATCGACGCGGCGACGGCGCGTGGACGCGCTCAAAAAACTTGCACGAGTACTTCCGAAAGTACTTTCGTACTTCTCTATGAGAATTATACAAACTCAGCTCTATATTCCGTCTGGGCAAAATATGGGAGCGAGTACGAGCGACATTCTCACGCAATGATGTCTCCACGGCGCGGTCCATGATTCCGGTACGAGCGTCACGAGCTTGCTGTACAGTAAGTGCTTCCGGAAATACGAAAGTACTTCCGTACGTCATACGGATGACTTCCTAATTCCGAGAAATACGAGACTATTTGAGCGAAAAGTCATAGCCTTACACTCTAGACTCTACAACGTACTGTACGAAAATGCCCATAGGATACGATGCTGAGTGTGACTATGATAGTAGCCCTAGCTAGCTACACGTGTACGTGTAGTAGCTAGCTGACTACCCCCCTCTTCACTCATAATAAAATTTAATGATCTATCTGGCAGAACGGGGATTGCTTGTTTATAGTAAGGGTAACACTTACCGGCGGCTTGCTTTGGTACCTGCGAAGGAAATTTACAGTCGGTCAAATGATGTCTGCGTCAACCAGAAGTAGGACGTTCGCTGTTTGCTTGCTTACGTTGGCCCTCGCTCCAATACTAACGTTACCGGCAAGATAAACAAAGGAACTAACACGGTTAGCTCACAAGAGTGTGAAAAAAACATCGTACTCGGCTTAAAAGACACTCTGTTGTATTTGAACAAGAAGTGCGGCTATTCGATCAATGGTGGGCTCGACGTAGGTGCTAACGATGGAAATTGGTCCCTAGACTTGAGAGGGTTCATACGAGCTGAGTTCGAGACAGATCCATCTTTCTATTTGGTCGAGGGCAGTGACGCCCACGCGGAGTCCTTGCGAAGCACAGGTATACCTTATCACATTGGTCTGGTTGCCGACGTTGAGAAAGTGGTGACCTTTATCAAGCGAGATGGTTCAACTGGGAACACGACGATTCCAGAAAAACGAGACGAGGAAGGTGTGCCTGGAGAATTCTTGGTGAAGCAAAAAGCTTTGTCTGTTGACCAAATCGTCAAAAATGCAAAAGCCGGACCTTTCAACTTCATGAAGCTTGACGTTCAAGGTGCCGAGACACTTTACTGGCTCGAAAGAAACATTGAAAACGGTCGACGTGATAGCGACGGAGGCCTCTATTCAAAATTACAACATAGGTGGTACTGAAAGTATTGTGCCTCAGGTATACATGCTCTGAGAAACAGCCACGCACCGTGAGTCGCACGCGTTCATGGACAGCGATACAGTCACGCCCGAGAATATGTGTAAAAACGTCGACTCCACCTCCAGAATATGCTATTCGAGAATAAAAGTTGCGACCAGAAAGGCGTGGTCTGCTACTTGAATTTGGGAGCCCGACCTTTTCAGACACGGTTTGATAGTTTTGACTTCACCAAGCAAGGGAAGATTTGAGCAGAGCATGTCACCTCTATGGTTTCCAAGGTTTGAACAAGAAGACTTCCAACTATTTGCATAGTTGTGGCGGGTCAGATTATTCCGTTTGCAGGGAGTATCATCTTGATCCCCGCCAAAAACTGTTCTAAACCCTGGAAGTGCCTGAGAGTATCTATGCAACATATCAAGTGCACGTTCAGATGCGACTTTGTGTAAGGAACCGACTCCGACTGAAGCAGTGCCGACACGGATTTGTGTCATCAAAGCCATTCGACCACCTAGTCTCTTTTCGAAACCACCTGCGTTGACTCCGGATTTCTTGGTCGAAAAATATTCACCGATTGGATCTCTAAAGATCTTCGCGTCAAGGAACTTACAACGAGATAAAATTGCGTTCCCGTGCAGGCCATAGAAGTCGTGGAAATTTTCTGTCTGTTCTTGTTCTATTTGTGTTCCTCTGGTGAGCTCAACAAATTCAAGACCCCACGCGTAATTCATCCCGAGCATTTGTGCTAGAAGCCTAGTTGTGTGTTGCTGGTCTGATCGAGCCATGCCAATATCCATTTCATTAAGTATGATAACATCTGGACGTTCCAACTCGATCAGTTTTGAAGCATGTAACCAGCGCTTGCCTCTTTCCATGTTGAAGACAACGACACGAAGTCGACTAACATCATCACAACCTCCTACATTAATCGTATTAATAATCTCGACAACGTTTAAGTGTGGAATGAGGTCTGTGAGGTTCTGTCCTTCTACATCTGGCGAAGAGTGATATTCAAAACGTTTTCTCAAGGGTACCACCTGCTTCGGAACAGCGTCATCAAACTTTGTAATGTCCAAAGTATTCCATATGTTTGACAGACGTGCATGCTCTGAGAAAGGGAAATGATTTTTCAATTCGCAGCAGTCTAGCGCCGTAGATACGAGGCCAACAACTTTGACTTCGAGCTGGTGATTGTGGCGTGGAAGTACACACGAACTCAAGTTGTAGCGCCCTTGTGCTACCTTGATATCTGGACCGAGAATGTACAAACCAGCAAAATAAAATGGTCGCGTCGGAAAAAAATCAGACACCGGGAACCGTTTCTCTGGGACAGTGAGATTCAAGAAGCGTTCTCCGGAGGGGGAGACTTCAAAAATTTCGTCATCTTTAATAATGTAAAAATATATATCAACATATGGAGATGTCCAAGAAATCGATTCGTCGCGGTTCGTCCTCTGAGGTTCATGAAGTATATGCATCTTTATAGCGTTAGTATGTTCGTGACAAGAAACGGGTATCGGAATCGTGAAGCTCAGCGTTCGACAACGCTCAAGAAACTCATTCTTTATCCTGGCTGGGAGCATCATATCTGTGTCGTCATCCCAAGGAATTGGACCGCCGTGCAAGTACGAACCTAGATGAGAGCCTGCATAGACATAACTTGCAGCTCCTAGGGATGCTGCTATATCGTTAGCTATGTGAACCAAACATGCGCCTTTCACGGCGTATGTCGTCTCACTAACCGCGTATTTACTATCAAGTGTGGACGAGGTGAACAGGGGAAAGTTTGCGAAGTGTTGAATAACATCAGGGCAAAACTCATGAATCCAGAGATCTACAGTTATTTCTGCTGGTTTAGTTGGAAAGTATGGCCTCAACGCATCCATATTTTTTCGAGCATGCTCAGGTATTCCTGGACAGTAGCTCCTACCTGCTTTGAATTCAACGCCCTGGCTAGTTTTCACGAACACCGCCGTTCCACGAGTTCTTGATAATATATACGAACACAGAAAGAAGAAGAACGTGCTGCAACAAAGGCGAGTGTATCGATGCCGACGAAAGGAATAGAGTGAATTAAGGTACATTAGGCGAGCGTTTCCTCGAACAAAGAATATAGCCTGCCGCGTTCAATACTCGTATTTATTCGGCCGCGGGTGTGAACAGGTGTGCAAAATCTCGCTCGGACCTATATTGCAACTGACAGAGGTTGTAAGCTGGCTCCGACTTATTCCGCAAGTCAAATAAAAATCATCATGGGGTACTCAGTATCAAGAAAACTGGCGTTTCGTCACCCGCTGGACCTCGCCGCCACCGCGTAGCTCGTCAAAATACTGCAAGGCTTCTTAGACCAAATACACTTCATGCACTCTATCTATCGTATTTATTGATACGTTCGTTTTAATATTAGCCCTAATAATGTTAATACCTTCGGGGGGTAATACTGTACAGTGTACAGCTGTACACGTACGTACTACGTACCTTCGTAGTACGTACGGAGGAAGTACAACTACGTGTTGTCGTACATACGTGTTGAAAGTACTTTCGTACTGAAGTACAGAAGTACTCAAGGTACTACGTACATAGCTACATACTACATACACTCTACATATTATCTACATACGTACGAAGGTACATACATAACTACATATACTGTACTTCCGTACTTCCTGAACGAATGAAGTACTTCGTTCCGTCCATAAACTCTTCCGTACGTGTACACGTACATAAACTACATATTACCGAAAAATCTTCTACCGAAAGTACACGTACTACATAAGTACGAAAGTACATATTACGTACTTTCGTACTTTCGTACTTTACGTACAATATAAATACTACATACGAAGGTAGCTTGTACATACAAATATGTGCGTGTGTAGCTGTGTACTTTATTTAGTCCGAGCGAGGCCTAACTGAAACATACACCGAGATCTGACTCCGATGAAACGCGGATTTGATAGGGAAGCGTCGCGAAAACAAACTTTAAAATTCTTACATACCAGCTAGTAGGGCCAGGTAGGGCTAACTAATAACTAACGTTACTTCCGGAACGAAGTACTTCCGGAAGTACGAAAGTACCAAGTACGAAAGTACGTACGTACGAAAGTAATAAGTAACTAATAAGTACTTTCGTAGTATATATTGTATGACAAAGGAAACATATTTTTTCACGCGCTCGCGAAGAAATGGAGCGCGGAAACGCGCAATCGCGTCAGCAGATTCGCGCTCACGGAAACCGCGTCGCTTGAACTTTCATAGCATCCAGTGGAACTCTCTCCCTTCCGTTTTTTCGCCTCGTGCGCGGCATGGCCGTGGCGCGGTGCCGCGGCGCGGCGCCAATGCCGGCGTCAGCCCTGCGACGCTGTTTTCTCCGCGAGCTGAAAAATATTTAAATATCGAAATCTACCTAGTACCTAGCTACCTACCAATCGCAGAAATATATATTGCGCACGATGCGTATGGGAAGCTGTCACGAATGTAATTAATAAAATATTTAAATATCGAAATCTACACGTACGCGTACCTTTATTTGTTTCCTTTTTATTTGTCATATTATTATCGATTACAACAACTCTTGTAGACTACATGTAGCGAGAGGTACAGCCTACAGCGCGTCTGGGAAGAGTTCGTTTAAGTCTCTGATGCCACATGTTTCGAACACCGCTTGGTGGCTACGGACACGCCACGCGGGTTCATGGTCACTGACCCGAACGCAACGACGCCTGGCGGTATAACGCCGATGAAACGGTTATTGGCGTGAAGAAAAGCATCAACAGGAACGCACATCTTGACCACGAGCCAGTTGTACTCTCTTCCGGCCCCTTAAGACAAGCATCGTTCGCTATCTGAGAAGCCTCATAGTATTTTGCATCGGGCATCTTCACGGAACGGGGACATCCCCAGCTTATGTGCGTCCAGCCAACTCTTAATACAAGTTCTGAGAGTATTCCTGCCGCTTCGAATTGTGCTTCGTATAATCCTCGCACTTTCTGGCCATCTAAACAGAAACAGCCAGTAGATCCGTACCGTTGTCTCTGAACTCTCAGTCCTCGCAGTCTCATTATCACATATCTCACAGGCGAGATACGCAAGAGGTTTCACATAAAGATTGATATCGATTCTGTTGAAATTGACCTTAAGCGTCAAGCGTTTGATCTGATATCCCAAGGAAATATAAAGGTGACTAGCTGACTACCTTCGTCGTAGAGTTGAGGGATCCAGGATTTGAATTTCTGCAGACCTTATTTTTGGTAGGTTATCATGTACGAAGGTACTTGTTGAACATACACCTCGAGAACAGATGGATTGATCCCATTTGAAAAAACCGAAAGAGTTCGCATTAAGTACACCTACACAACTAATAACTTAGCCACTGTATATACAGCTATACTGCATAGTGCATAGGCTGCATACTGCCACGTTCCCTGAGAACTCAAACACTTCACTTATTTTAGATAAAGTACGCGAGAAATATATTCGAGAAACATGAGCAGGCTTCGATGTATCGGCGTGGTATATTTTTTATCCTCGGCAGCGCTCGTTGTGTTGAATAAAATTGCCATAACCGTCATGCCAAACGCGACCGTGCTGCTGCTCGCACAAATCGTGTCATCAGTGTTCCTTATTTCATCTATAGCGGTCTCTAGCGCTACAAATATGAACTTCAAACCTTCAGCTTATATTATCAAGTCTTATGCAGCTGTGGCAGCAATATTTCTTGCCTCTTTGTACAGCAGTTTCCGGCTTCTTCACTCGCTGGGTGTGAACCACTTTATTGTATTGCGATGCAGCACTCCTTTGATCATATCCGTCCTAGACTGGTGTTTCCTCAGACGGGAACTGCCTGGAGGACGCTCAATTGTGTCTTTAATAGGTGTTTTTTTTTCAGGAACCTCATATTCTTTATCAAAGATGTTAACAGAGCGTGGTCACACTGCTAGTCTTGGGAGCGAAGGCGCGTTCTGGTCCACCATTTGGCTGGTTTGTTTCTCTATTGACATCGTGTATATAAAACATGTCATCGATAAGGATGGCTGCAGCAGTCTGGAACGCACTCTCTATCAGAATTTGTTTTCGATTCCGTTTTTGCTCGTTCTACTAGCTTTCCCTTTCGAGAAAACCTCCGCTGTCGAAGCTATCACTGGTGGGTCTTCGAAGGCATATGCGGCACTCTTACTCAGCTGCTTCGCAGGAACTCTTCTCAGCTACTCAGGGATGTTTCTCCGATCAGAGTTAAGTGCAACTTATTTCACAGTGCTTGGTGTTCTATGCAAAATGGGGTCTTGTGCGCTGAATGAGTTTCTCATAGAAAGGGAGAAAAGGGTTTTGACCTTGCTTTCTGTCTCAGCGGCCATATTATGTAGCGCGTTTTTTTCACAGGCCCCGCTCCGAAAATCTGCAGCATCTGTCGCTATTTCAAATGGCCTGCCTTCTTGATGGATTTGGTATGAGGTCGTGCACTGTGACTTGATCGAGGTAGTCAGCATCAGAGGCGAGGGCAACAGTTTTCGTAAAATCGTTGATGTGGAGGTCGTACAGCGAGAAGTCCGAACCGATGAATATCGGGCGAATAACATGTCCCTGGATTATAGCTATATCCATCCAGCACCACCGAGTCAGGGTTCGAAAAGTTTTGAAAATCCACTTCCCCACGTCATGATGGCGGTGAACAGGATGATGACGAGGCACTTGTCCGCTCCATATCTTCGATGCGCAAGCTGACAAATATAGTTTTGCCACCAGAACCCGGTGGGGAACCTGGAAACGGAGGCTTGGGCGGGGCATCGGGGGGCGTCCCACACGGACTTGAAAACATTTCGTTTTTACGGAGCGCCTGAGTCCATGTGTATATTCCTGGGTCACTCATCTGTATGTCGTGCTATCAGGATACCGATCAGGATCAGAAAAATACGGACTTGTGTATGTAGCGAGAGGTACAGCCTACAGCGCGTCTGGGAAGAGTTCGTTTAAGTCTCTGATGCCACATGTTTCGAACACCGCTTGGTGGCTACGGACACGCCACGCGGGTTCATGGTCACTGACCCGAACGCAACGACGCCTGGCGGTATAACGCCGATGAAACGGTTATTGGCGTGAAGAAAAGCATCAACAGGAACGCACATCTTGACCACGAGCCAGTTGTACTCTCTTCCGGCCCCTTAAGACAAGCATCGTTCGCTATCTGAGAAGCCTCATAGTATTTTGCATCGGGCATCTTCACGGAACGGGGACATCCCCAGCTTATGTGCAAAGTACATACTAAAGAACAAGGTGATATGGGAAGCCTTCTACGGTGATGGAAAGTCAGGCGACGCGCTACGCACCTTGGGCTTCAAGGTGAATCACGATGAGGTGGGACTTTTTTGAAAATAATTTAGGTGAGGTCATTGTAAGTAATCCACCCTTTAGTAAACTCCCCCAAATCTTCAAGCGTCTCGCCCATCTAAACAATGTTTTCTTATATTTTGCTCTGCAGAAAACCTAGTTGCTTCTCCAAAGTCAACAGCACCTTTGTCTAGCTCTTGCAAACATCGTGAGAATATGATGTCCTCGGGTACCCCATGTCCACGCTTCGAGCGCTCGATGTCGAACTGATATTCTTTGGTATCTAAACAGTGGAGAAGAAAAGTCTTTTTGTAATCAGATATACACACGTGTACAGTACAGCATTCGTCTCTGCTCTATCTGTCAAATCGGTGTTAGATAGTTCTCTGCTCTCGCCGAGGACAAGAAGTGTAAGCCCACGGGCTCGAAGAGAATGACCGGTCGGAGCCAAAAGGTGGGGTGCGGGTTCGCCTTCACCGTTCGCGAGTTCAAGGGCGACCCCGAACATGTCGAAATTCGTCGCCTCGCGCTCGAGACCGCGCGCACGCACAACGAGGCGTGCGTGAGGCGTGGCGAGAAGTGCTCCGGCGAAGGCATTTCGACGGAGGTGAGGGACATGCTCCGCTTTTTGTTCATGGAAGACCCCTCCATGAACGCGCAAGTTGCCCAAGAGAAGGTTCGAACGCGCGTCTTGGACGAATTCGTCGCCAACGGGATAGCCGAGGACGTCGACGACGCCCGCGCGAAGATCTTCAAAAAGGATATCGTGGCGCCGCGGGATTACTACATCCAGAACAAGGACATCCAGGCGGTGAGCAAGGAGGTCAAGGAATGGAGATGGAAGCTAGCGGAGGGAGAAGTCGAGTCCATCGCGTTGCACCACGAAGCGGACAAAGAAAAAGGCGAGGAGCATCGCAAGATCGTCTTCTATCAACCACAAAAGAAGGCGACGGAATGGGACGCGGAGAAGGAGCGGGAGGTGGCCGTGGAGAAGGAGCCCTTCGTCATGGTGTTGCAAAGCGCGTCGCAACGCCCCGTGCTCATCGAACACGGCGCGGTCGTGCAAATCGACTCGACGTTTGGTACGAACGACAAACACTTTAGTTTTTTCACCTTGCTTGTGATGGCACCTATTTACGAGGGCGGCGGTCGCCGAGGCATCCCCGCCGCTTTCTTCATTACCTCCAACGAAGAAAAAGACACCATCGCGTTGGCGCTCACAGAAATCAAAAAGAAGTGCGAGGGATGGGCGCCGACAACGTTCGTGAGCGACGTCTCCCTCGCGCAAATAGGTGGTATCAAAGGTGTTTTTGGTGAAAGCGTGACCGTCCTCTTGTGTCTTTGGCACGTGAAACGCGCATGGGTGAAGAACTTGCTGATCAAAGTTACCGGGGTAGACGTGAATACGAAAGAGTTACGCGCGAAGGTCATGGACGAGCTGAACAAGTTGGTGAAGTGGCGGCCCTCCTCGGGGGGTAAGGAGGTGGCGAACGAGGCGAAAAAAAGTGCGACGATGAAGTTCTTCAGGGGATCAAACTTTCAACGTTTCTTGGGCAAGCACCGCGAGCTCGACGCCTTTGCGTTGTACTTCAGCAACTTTTGGGTGGAGTTTCGCGAGTCGTTCATGAAGGCTTTCCGCATGTTCGACCACCACGGGACGGACACGAACGCCGCGATCGAGTCTTACCATGGGGTCATGAAGCCCAACTTCTTCACTTTCAAAAGGCTCTTAGGTGCGCGCATTGATTCGCTCGTGTACACCATCATCGAGAAGATGATTCCCCATTACGATCACATGATCTCGACGATGAAGGTCGGCCTCGCGCCGCGGAGTGCCAAGGACTATGGCGTGTGGGTGAAACTCATAAAGGAGGGGTCCGCGATCGTCGAGAAGGACGTGGATGTGTTAGAGGAGGAGGATTCTTTCACCATCACCATTCACCGCGAGAAGAACAACGCCGAGGACGAGGAGGAGAAGACTTACGACGTGCACGTCACATGGCGAAGGCAAACGGCGACTATCGGCGAATTCATCACGTCGCTGAAGTGCGATTGTCCTCAAGGCGTACGAGGTCTCCCGTGTGCTTGCAAGGTGTGTTTTTTGTGTTTTTTTTTCTTGGACTTTTTTCCCGTGGACGAAAAAAAAGTACCTTCGTACGAAAGTCTCACTCAAGTTTTTTTAGGCGTACGCTATGTTGAGGTGCCGCGAAGAAGCGTTGACGTACATCTTGAGTAGCGGTCAAGTTGATGAGAAGCGTGCGCACATCTACGCCGCGGAGACCGGTACACGCGACTTTGACGATGATGACGCATGCCCGGTCCATGCATGCGACGACGACGGTGCGGGTTTTGACGGCGCCGTCGGTGATGATCTTTCCACTCCTTCGGGGGATCGCCTCACGAAGCACGTCGAGGCGATCCGGGCCGCGGCGTCATCACACCTTCAGCAACTAGAGCGCGATGGAGTCCATGCAGATGTT
>JACLAB010006967.1_pt1 | contig 11324 bp, 4 predicted proteins | sample 8027921 | NCBI WGS metagenome assembly JACLAB01 (sample SAMN15725117, study PRJNA655200) | protist metagenome | isolation source: fluorescence activated cell sorting (FACS) single amplified genomes of... | place: USA: West Boothbay Harbor, Gulf of Maine | collected 2000-07-19
CGAACAGGATTACGACTCTGATGATGCCCGTTTCATCGACGACGAGTCTCCAGAGACTGGAGATGGCGGACATCGTCATCATCCGCAATACTTTAGTTCGGCTGGAAACACGGACGGCGATACGAACAACCGCAGTGTGCCATTTACAAATAACAGTGGGAATCCGTACACGCAACCGACTCCTATGGTGAATCTGGGTGATACTTTTGCTCGGTTTGGTCCGCGAAATCAACAGTATAACGTCCAGGACACGCCGCCAGATTCTTCGATGGAAAACCACACTCAAACTACGGACGAGTACGAGGATTCGTTCATCAACGACGACGAAATCGATTACGACACAGAAGAAGATGATGGTGCACTTCCGAGCGTTCGAAAACCTGATGAAGAGAAAAGAAAGAAGAGAGTTTTGGTTAAAAAACCAACGCATAACGCGACGAAGAAACGCGTGAGCAATGATAGCATGTCTTTGAGCGACCCGGCGATGATGGCGAAGATTTCGGAGTCTCGCCACGGCGTCGTATCGACTTTACCTTCGGACAACAACACTCAAGAAGAGGAGGAGGAAGGAGGAGAACACAAACGAAAGATGCCGGCGTCGCATGTTCCGTTCGTGCCAGTACCGCCTGTGATCGTAGACTTACTCGATGATGAGTTCGAAGACGACTGGAACAAGGGCAATTCCGACGATGACGATTGGTGAAAATACACAAAATATAGAAGAATTTTCCAGTAGAGAACGTAGTAAAGGAGCATATCATTTCAAATGAGCAGTAGTATCAAGAATAGTAATATCGTTAGTATAGTATAGTATCGTGTCGTATCGCTTTATTGCTGTTCGTGCGAAACATCTAGCGACGAAACGCCGCTGGAAGTACCTTTTGAATTTCCGTCTTTGTATTCCGTCTCGGAGTCGATAGAGTCATCATCCACGTGTAAGCGCTCGGCGACGTCTTTTACGAACGTCTCCAGATCGAAACACGAATGTTCGTTTTCGATGTCGTTGCTGTCGTTTTTGTCGTTTTGATGGTAGCGATTCTCTCGTTCGTCCTCGTCGTTGTCCTCTTTGTTCTCGTCGTCGTCGTCGTCGGTTGAGTCCGTATTTTCGTCGTTGGTATTGTCGCTCCCGCTTTTGCTGCTACTACTGTGAACAGCAGTAGTAGTACTACTCGGAGACCCCGACAACGACGAAGAAGAAGAAGAAGAAGAAGTCCCACATCCAAGCAAAAGTACGTTCTTCTCTTCTTCGTACTCCAAAAACAAACCGAGTGCCTCGGCGTTCTCCACGAAAGGTTCACTCCTCTCCAACTCCTTCTTGAACGCTCGAAACTCAAACAACCGTTCCCGTTGCTCCTCGGTCAATTCGCGATCAAACGGGATTCCGTTCTCGTCCAAGTTAATCCCCAAAGCGATGCGTTCCTCTAATCGTCTTAATCTTCGTTTCGTCGAGCTTTGTCCGCCGCCGATTCTTCGAAAAGATGGCGAGAGTCCGAACGCCGCTTCATAATCTACATACGGAGAACCATAATACGGAATATTCATTCCTCCATACGACGAGATTTGCGAAGACGAGCACGTCGATGAAGACGAACGAGAAGACGCCGAAATCAAAGGAACCATCGACCACGCGCCGCCGTCTTCTCCGCTCGAAGCTCCTTCATCCCGGTGGTGTCGAAACCCAGCACCGCCGACGCCCCCGCCGAGGCCTCGAGTAGCGTCGCCGCGGAACGACGACGACGGAGATCTTTGCGGGCGAGGTTCAGGAACTGGTGACACCTTTAGGGATTCTTTTTCTTCGATTACGATGACTTCATCGTCGTCATTCTCTTCCTCTTTCTTTGGTTCCATGGTACCGATCACCGGGAATTCTTCCTCTTGCTCCTCCTCCTCCTCCTCCTCTGAGAACAAAATCGGCTGATCAGCGCGAGTACCTGCCTCAGTAGGAGGCATATCTTGAACTGCTACTACTTCTTCTTCTTCCCTGAGTACCTCCGGTAAGAGCTCATCCTCATCATCAACGTCGGAAGAGATGACAACTTCATTATTCTCAAACGAATAGTCTTCATCGTCATTTATTATCACCGGAATATCATCATCTACACCATCTACACCAGCGCCGTAGTCATAGTGTTCTTCGTTTTCTGCATCCGTGGGATAGAGAGGGAAAATTTTTCGATCGTATTCGTCGATGTCGACGCCTTCGTTTACGCGCAAGTTCACGCCATCTCGAATCCTCTGCGCGTGTTGTCTCTTTTCGTTCACCGCACCACCAGCAATAGCATCTCCACACCACAATTCATCGTCAAAGTCATCGACTGAAGTGTTGGTTGAACCTCCCGGTCCCGATGGACTTCTCTCGATGCCTTGTAATTTCGACATGGAGCGAACAAGAAACTTAGTCATCGCACCGTGTTCAAAATTGTACACCTTTTGGTATTGACACTGGTATGGCAAGCTTCCCGCGAAACCTTTCTCTTTCATCTCTTGCAGATGCGTTCGCTGCTCGTCTTCTTCAAAAACGAGCGATGAAGATGCCATCGTCGCAGTCGCCGCTGCCTTTCCTCTCATCTCGTCGGCCTCTAGGCGGTAGGCAATGAGGAGGGATTCGTTGCCAACATCCAAAGCTTGATATTGCTTGGCCGGATTGGAGTCAAAAATGAGCGTCGAAGTGGACGTGTACTTCCTCGATTTACTACTGTTTCCTACTTGGTTCTCTTGCAGTAGTTTCGTTCTCTTCGCAAGTGACGCCGCGGTTCTCGATTTCGTGCCGTTTTTCTCCTTCTTAGACGTACTCTCGATGCAAATCAACTCGCACGACGGAAATATCTCGTCCGGAATCATCCGCGGAGTGTCTTTGCACATCACGACGTATCGATCCGGCGTTTTCATCTTACCTTGTAAATCGTGATATTTTTTCAATTCCGAGGTAAATTTGTTGTGTTCTTTTCCTTTGGTTGCTAACACGACAACTTTTCCGTTTCTCGCGCGACCGGTTCTACCCATACGCTGCACGGTTCTAATAACATCAACCACGTCGTAAAAGACGATTAAATCGACCGTTGGAATATCGAGGCCTTCTTCGCCGATCGATGTCGCGACTAAGCAGTTCAAGTTGCCATTTCGAAAGTCTTCGAGTACCGCTTTTTGTTCTGCTTGTTTCTGCCCTTTTTGTTTCTCGAAAATCAAAGGATCCGCGGCACCCTCTCCTCCTCCTGCTTTGATGTTGTTATTATTCTTGTGTTGCTGTTGCGCTAAAACTTGCTTTTCGCGATTGCGCCTATCTCGGGCGTTCTCTCCAGAGCCTTGACCGACAAAAGGTGCAACTTTTACTCCACACGCGTTCTCGCCTCTCGGTTTGATTTCTCTCAACTGTTCGACGATATCTCGAACGGTGTCTCGATAACTGCAAAATATCATCACGCGCGTATCGTTACCATTGCTATTGTTACTATTATTACTAAATTGCTCCGCGACAACTTTTACGAGCTTCTGCAACTTTGGTGAGTGCTTTGCGCCGTTCGAGGCTAACGATCGAATCAGCTCGCATGCCTCTTTGAACTCTATGTGCTTGTCGCTCAAAACTTTCACGTGCGAAAGATTACGTGATATGAAATCGTACGCTTGAGAGGCACCAAATTTTGTGAACAAATCGATGATGTGTGTGATATGCTGCGCGTGTCGCAAAGAGTGCCCGCAGGCGTCTTTATTTCTCGTCGGAATTAGACCTCTTTGTACGAACGTCGACATTTGCTGCAGTAAAAATTTTGCCGGTGGATCAGCATTTGGAAGGTCAAGAAACCGTTTCACGTTATATGCAAGTCCATTCATCATTGATACCGGTATCCCGTGATTATTATTGTTATCAACGGGGTTAAACGCGCCAAATCCCGTGGCTTGTTTCAAATGCGGTTTCATCGAGTCCTTCAATAAAGTCAAAATACCCGCGGAAACATCGTCCTGGCTAATCGGCTCGACGACAAGATCTTTTCTGAACGTGTATTTCGCCACATCTACGTCTAATTCGGATCGAAATTCAACTCTGTTAATATCTAACGCCGACACGATGTTTTGAACGCTTTCAAGCTCTTTCCCGGGAGTCGCCGTGAGCGCTAAAATTCGAAACACTGCGCCGCGTTCTTTCAACTTGGCGACAATTTGCGTGTACGCGTAATTCCCAACCGCCCTATGCGCTTCGTCCACGACTAAGCAGACGACATCTTTCGCGTTCAAATCGCCCGTTTCGATGTCGTTGCTCACCACCTGCGGTGTGCAAAAGAATACTTTCTTCTCCTTCCAATGCTCTCTGCGCGAATCCGAGACCGTTTTCCCTTTCTTCTTCGTGCTCCCCATTAGCACGACGGTTTCTTCCGACGGGATGCCACAAATATCGTGGCACGCTTGCATTTGCTGATCGACCAAAGGTCTCGTCGGCGCTACGAAAATAACTTTCCCGTTTGGAAACCATCTCTTATAATTCAACATGACCACGGCGGCGATGAGCGTCTTGCCGAGACCGGTCGGTAAACACACTAAGGTGTTGTTCAAGAGCGCATTCGCGGCGATTGCGTATTGATACTCTCTCCGATTGACTTGTGCTGGGTAAATGTATGTCTGCGCGGCGGCTAAATCAATTTCAGATACCGGCTGTTGTTGTTGTCGAAGTTGTTGTTTCTGCTGCTGCTGCTGCTTTCGTTGCAAGTTTGTCGTCATCGCGTTCCCTAAAACGCTCCCGCGCGAAATATTATCGTGACTCGTATTAAACACTCTCGGTGCGTACTCACCGGGATTCTCAAACGCGTTCGGTCGATACCCGGACGGTAACGTTAACTGCGTCCCTCCCCCTTTGGCGACGGCGTTGTTGTTTCTCTTGGTCGTTTGCGTTTGCGTCGCCTTTTTCGGCTGCTGCGCGCTCACGTTATTCCTACTGTTATTAGTATTACTAGTGTTATTAGTATCACTTTTATTAGTATCCGTCGTCGTCGTTACGAACATCCGCGCGATCGATTGTTGCTTCATCGTCGCCGGCGCCGCGTTTGAATTCGAAATGTGTGCACCTGCTTCCCCAGAGACGACGTTTTGCTCGCCTCCAAAATTTTCTTTCCGAATCATCATCTGCGTATTATTCGTCGTCGTCGTCGCCGCCCTCTTCTTTGCGTTTTCGGCGGCGACACCGCGCACCTTCTCCTCCTCTTTCTGCCTTCTCTCTCGCAACGCGGCGGCGGTTTCAACCATGGAATCAAACTTGGCCAAGTCCATCAAATCGTCCTCGTCGTCGCTGAAGAAACTCATCTTTTTACTACTCGATTTTGTATCTTAAAAAAACAGCGCTCAACAAAAACCACAAAACGTGTCACTCCTCTACCAATACCACCATAAAAACCACCGAGACGAGACGACTCTCGACCTAATCTCTCTTTCTCTCTCTCTTCTTCTCTGAATGTTTTTTGTGTGTTGTTCTCGAGCGTGTGTGTAAAACGGCGAAAAAATGAGGTGTCTGCTTGTTGAAAAATTCAAAAAATCTTCTAAAAAGAACACTTTGGGGGGGCTGGTTTTTAGGTCATTTTTAAGCCATTTAACACCAGACAGAGACGAAAGAAGAAGAAGAGAGAAAGAGGAAGAACACGCATCAGAGACACACGGAAGACACACAAACGCTTTCTTTAAGTATTACATATAAAAAGACGTAAACTAGAAAAATAAAATGGGCGCCTCGGTGCAATTCATGATCACCTCCGCCATGCGGGAAATATTAACGAACGAGTTGCAATTTTTAGACTCGGAAGTGGACGAGATGAAACCAGAGTTAGCGGCGAAAATGATCGAAACCGGGACGAAAAGACCGTTTGGGGACGGACGGGAAATGCCGGAGAGTTGGAAACGAGGGGCAATGCCGGAGAGGAAAAGAGACGTGTTGGGATTTTTCAGGAATATAAACTCGTTGCAAGTGATTGTTTTAGGGGCGATTGGCGTCCTCGCAGGGTTGGTCGTGACGAATAAAATCGAGCTCGAGACGCTGTTAGGAGGGGCGAGCACGGCCTTGCCGAAGGAGAAGTTATCGTCGCACGTGAAAAAGAAGAAGAAGAAGAAGAAGAAGGGAAAGAAGAGAACGATTCCTAAACGTACGAACGTGGTTGAAAATTAAAACGAACTCTACTAAAAGTATTTAAATTAAAACGCGCCCTTCTTGTACGCGTAATAGCCCGCGACGAGGACGAAACCTGACCCGTCGGTAATCATGTACAGATATCCAATCCCACACATGACGAATACTCGTCGCGCCATAAATTCTAAATACTTCGGGTCTTTCGGTAACACGTTCCAAGAGTCTCTGTAGCCTTGGAGAAGAATTTCTCTGGCAAAAACAAATTGGCACAACGTGTCCCAACCGTACGTGCCGACGACGGTGAAGAGTAAGAGACCTAAAACTTTGTATCGAAACGCGTCGTCCGGCATGGAGACGAACTGTAACTTGTTATTCAAATACGGAACGACTTCGAAGGCTGCCATGAACGAACCAATGAACAAAGCTGCTAAGGAGAGCAACAAAGTTTTGTTCTCCAAGGAACCCATCATGAACGGTCTGCCTTTATAGTTGACGAGCATGACGCAGACGCGTTGAACGGTTTCGATGAGAAAGATGACCGTGTTTAACAAACACGGCTCAAACGGCGGGCCTTGTTCCCAGAACGATCTCTGCGCTTCGCTCGCGTTTTTCTTCTCTTCTTCGGAAACTTTCGCGATTGGAATCGCCTCAGGGAACGCGGCTTTCTCACCTGTCGCCGCGTGGACCAACTCTGTGGCGTAGTTCATCACGAAGACGTGGATGACGAGTTGGCCTACGATGGACAAGAATAACGCCGGGTGAAAGATGGAGCGCAACGGTCGAACAGGGGATAGCGTGTGCACTGGGGTGGCGTACGAAAACGCTAAACCTGCCGCGGTTAAACACAAACCGCTCGCCATCATTTGATTGTCCGAAGATCGAATGCCGTCGGTGTACAACACCGACAACGAAAACGCGGAAATCAAACAAGATAACACGAGCACTTGCTGCATCTGAATCGAGGACACCAACGTGCACCTGCCTTGTCGAATAATATCTACCGCAGACCGAATGGTCGGTAAGCGAGACGTGAACGGAGCCGCCATGGAAGCGTCGCCGAGTTTTACTTGCGGAAGTTCGCCGTCTAAATCGTCCAAGTTTTGCATCATGTCGCTCATGCTCGGCGCTTTACCGCCTTGTCCGCCTTGTCTTGCCTTAGCTCTTTCCATCGCTCTGCGTTTTGATTCGCGAATCATTAGTTGCGTAGAATTTTTCATGGCGGTAAACTGCGCCCACTTTTCGCCTCGCGCCATTCTTTCCTTGAACTCTTCCTCGAACCAGACTTTTTGCAACGCTTGGAGTTCTTTCGTGTCTTTTTGCTGCGCGATTTTCTCCTCCATTTTCGCCTTCTTCACTTTTTCCGCTTGCTCTTTCACTCTTTGCATCTTCTCTTGGAACGTTTCCGCCTTGGCGAGCTTTTTACCTTTTTCTCCGTCGCCTTCTTCTTCTCCTTTACTCTCGTCGCCGCCTTCTTGTTTCAATTTCTTTGTGTTTGCGGACCCAAAGCCGGAGAGGAGCGCGACGCCGACGTGCGCTTGTTTTAACGCGCCGACGTCGTTCGCACCATCGCCGCACATGTACGTGTGTCTCCCCTGTTGTTTCAAACGTTTCAAGACCCTCTCTTTATCGTCCGGAGACATTCTGGCAAATATAGACACAGAATCCAAGTAATCCCAAAGCTCGCTTTCTGATGAAGTGCCGCTCTCCGTCGTCGTCGTCGCGGCATAGCTGGCCGCGTTCAAGCTCTCCCCGGTGACGCACAACGAATACTTCTGAGCCAATTGTGGAATGCTCAAATCTTTGTAACTCCCGATGACTTGAATGCCTCCATCTTTATCTCTCTTCGCGGAGACCCATCGAAGACTGCCACCACTTTTGTTGTTCGATTGCTCGAGCTCGAGCACTGCCGCGCCGGCTAACCCTCCTTTCGCGATGCCAACTTCATTCCCGACGTGAAGGGCGGTTAAGGTAGCGTCCCCAGTCGCCATCATGACGCGATTACTCGAAGCGATGAGCGCGTTGATAACTTCTTCCGAATCCGTTCGAACGCGACAGGCAAACGCTAAAAATCCGGCAAATTCCAAATCGCATTCGACTTCGTCTCGAGATAACGGCGATTTCGCGTCGTTGACTCTTTTCGAATCCCCAGGTGATAACACTTTGTGCGCGAGCGCAATCACGCGCATACCTTTTTCCGCTAACGTGCGATATTGCGAGTCGAACCCATCCGGTTTACTCTTCAACAGCGTAGCAATTTTCTCCGGCGATCCTTTCACCAGCGCCCACGTTTGTTCGTTTTCGCCTTCATTTTGCTGAACGGTGGCGACGACGGACATGCGCTGTAAAGAACTCGCAAAGTGATTGCGCGCTAAAATTTTGGCGCTCGGGGTACCTTTCCACGTTCGTTTCTTGATCTCCTCGGAAAATTTCGGTTTCGATTTACTCGATTTCGGATCGTACTCCCATTTGGCGGCGAACAAGGCAGCTTGCTCCAACGGATCGCCGTACGTTTTCCCATCGACTTGGACTAAAGAATGACACCCGCCGATGATGATCGCGGACGTTTTCGAGCACTCGATCGGCGTGGCAATTTGCGCCGACGACATATTTTTACTCAAATCCGACGCGTCTACGACACCAACAGCGACAAGTTTATCCGAAGTAATCGTCCCGGTCTTATCGAATAAGCACGAATCAATCTTCCCCGCCATCGGTACTCGAAACGGTTCCGTGCAATACACGCCCGATTTCATCAACGCTAAAAGTGCTGTGTTCACCGCCATGGCAGTTTGCATGGGAAGTTCCGGAGGCACGACAGATGTCAAAATTAAAATACATCTCAACACTAACTCGTACTGCGAACGTTTGCCGTCCTTCATGCCAACCGTGAAGACGTGATACGAAGCCATGCACGCGAAAACCAACAAAATGAACAACAGAATCATCGTTTCTTTGGTATCTCCGGTGACTTGCTCCGAAGAAAACTCCATCATGCGCATTAACTTACCTTGCGTGGAAGAAAACCCAGTTCGCAAAACGTAGCACACGCACCCGTCGTCCGGCGTCGGCGGCACTTTTACCGGCCCATTAATACTACTACTACTATCCGAAGACTGTTGCATTAAAGTCGTTCCGGAGGATAACACGTGCGTTTTGTGAAGATCCTCGATGTCCAACCTCGCGTCTTCTTTATCGTCGTACGAGATCGCCTCCTTCATTTGCGGTACCGATTCGCCGGTCAAAGACGCTTCGTTCACCACCGCCGAGCCTTGCAAAATCAAGCAATCGCACGGAATGGTCGTTTCACCTTCCGGCTGTCTCTTCACGCTGACTATATCTCCGGGAACTAAATCTTCCGTCGAATGGTCCTCCCAGATGTTATTTCTAAACGCGTAAATTCTGCCAGTTTTCACCGCGATGCCTCTCAACGCCGTAATGTTCCTCTTCCTGGAAAACACCGTCGTCGCTTCGAAAATCAACATCGACAACATGTTGAACAGGGCGTACTTCCAATACTCGTCCATCAACCAAAGCATGCACGTGAACATTTGAAACACCGTCACTGGTCCGGTCAATTGTTCCTTGAACATTTCCATAAAAGTCGGCAACTCCACGTGCAAACAATTATCGCCGTACCGATTCATACAATCCTCGATTTCATCCGGCGCCATTCCAGTCGCGGTCTTTTTGAAGTAACTCGAAATCGGTAAATCCACCGGACAGGTCAACTCTCTCAACTCTCCTCTCGCCTTGCCGCTCTTCGCGTCTCGTTCCACCTCCACGTACTCGTACCGTTGCCTTTGAAACGTGCACCACAACGTCGACGTGTACGTAAACCCGTCCTCTTTACTCACCGAACTCAGCAAACGCATCTTCGTAATCTCCGGTTTCCCTTGGTGCGCGTGCGGCATGATTTCCAAATACGTATCCTCGTCCACCTCCGTAGCGTTGCGATACCGGAAAAACCGTCTCACTCTGACCGACCAGTGCTGCGCGAACATGATCAACGCGTGCGCGAACGCGACCGAAGCAAACTTAATCACCGCGACAAAGTCCGGCAACCACCACGCCGGCAACGTCGGAGGAATCTCGTACGTCACCGTTTGGTTAACCGACGACAGATCCTCTCCTAACAATCCGTTCTTGAATACTGACGAAGCTGATGCTTCTCCAGATGGTTCCTCCGCTCCATTTTTCACCTCCTTTTCCTCCTCCTCCTCGAAGCCGCCAAATCCATCGTCCTCGGTCGCCCACTCGTCCTTCACTTCAAACTTTTGCTTCGTCATCATCCCATCGTCTCCTCCCCCAAATCCACTCTTCTTCGTCACCAACTTCCCGTCCACGAACTCCGTCGGTTCGTACCCTTGACTCTTGTGATGTTCCATCGCAATTCGGTACGGTTTCCCGCTCGTCTCGTAACACTCGCAAAAGAAATACACCAGTAACGCGAGAAACGGGAGATGGTACAGACCGACGCGTTTGTTGTTTTTAGAGAGTGTAAAACTCACGCGAGGTTTGATCGCTCGAACCGACGCGATGGTCGGTGGGTAGGTCACGTACACGCTCCCTAAAAGCGATTTCGACATTTTGTTCTTCTTTTTCTTCTTCTTCTCCTTTTGAGGAGTATTCGTTGTTCTCTCGCGATGAGATGATTCGATCTCGAGATGATTTTGAATGAAGTTTTTCTCTTTCGACTGCTTTTTTTTTTCTTTTTTTTCTTTCAAAAGGGCAGTCGTTTTCATGGGAAATCAAACTTCACTTCTCATCACTTCAAATTCCATCCCCTTGCGATTGATTTTCTGCGAGAGTGTGTTTGTGATACAAGAAGAAGAAGAAGAAGAAGCATAAATGAGAAAAAAGAATCCACACCCGCAGCGCGCGGTGAACGCGAGGACGGTTTTGAAGTGCGATTTTAGGGAGGAGAAGGGAGGAGAAGAAGAAGGGGACGTGGAGCGATTGCGGAGGATGCTCGCGTGCGTGCCGTGTCGTGATGTCGTGACGGAGCAGAATCAGAAGCGAGAAGAGGAAACGACTTTTGTTGCTCGAGGAGTGAAGAGAAAGAGAGGGCACGAGTGCGATGTTTGCGAGAAGGTTTTTGCAAAACCATCCGATTTGGCCGTACACATGCGTATTCACACGAACGAGAAACCGTACGAATGTGATGTGTGCGATAAAGCTTTTCGTACATCTAGTGGTCTGAAAAGGCACATGCGTATTCACA
>JACLAB010014540.1_pt1 | contig 11313 bp, 8 predicted proteins | sample 8027921 | NCBI WGS metagenome assembly JACLAB01 (sample SAMN15725117, study PRJNA655200) | protist metagenome | isolation source: fluorescence activated cell sorting (FACS) single amplified genomes of... | place: USA: West Boothbay Harbor, Gulf of Maine | collected 2000-07-19
CTTTGGTGCAACTCTTCAACAGGGTCGTCAACCAGACAGACCTCCTACAGGATGGGTGACGAAGAAAATGCTGAGATGAACGCTCAACAAAAGGCCAAACCTGATGTGCAGAGTGGTGGGTCGTCTAAGTCATCTTTAATCGACACGTACGCCCCTGTTCCAGACTTCTTCTACGATGTCAAGAGAGAGATCGAACCGATCGGCTCCTCTTCCACGCGCGTGCGCCATTTGGCCACTGTGCTCTATATAACGACCATCCTCGTGTTGTTCGGCTCATTGTTATACAATTACATGCCAGCTCAACGGATCAGTCAATTGTCTATTGTCACATCGGAATGGCAGAAAGATGGGTTTATTTGCAAACCTCTTCAGAAGACCAATATCGAAGGTTTAAGCACGGACTGGAGCTATGACGAGTGTCTCACCGGTGTATCCAGGCCGAATGTGGACACCGTCATTCCTGTAGAGAAGAGCGACAACTCATCCCAGTTTGACTACCGGTTCGCGACGCAGGGCGACACGTCGGGATCGTTGAGCTTCTGGGACACGTGGAATGGAGACGCGGTGACGTCGGACGAATGGCAAAAGGATGGGTTTGTTTGCAAGCCTCTTCAGAGTTCCACCATTCATGGTTTAAGCACGGACTGGAACTATGACGAGTGTCTTGTCGGTGTATCCAGCCCGAACGTGGACACCGTCAGTACAGTACAAAAGCATGTCGAGGATCACTCTGACTACACGTTTGCGAGTGGTGGCGTGATCAGCTTTTACGACGATGCTTACGACTCATCCGTGCTGCAGCTGGTCACCCCAACAGATGACTGGAAGCGGGGTTGTTACGAACGTTCGAAAAAGCGAGAAACTAACGCGATTGGTGCGCATGCCGTTTGGGAGGCGTCGTTGAGAGACGGAGACATTCGGTTCGGACTCGCGAGCGCGGCCCCGGGTGTCCGCCAACGAGCATCCCTTCGATCACAGACGCTTCATCACGAGACCGTGGGTCAACGCGTCGAAGTGACAAGAAACAGCGCTCTCATCACTCGATCGTCTCTGGCGCGCCGCCGCGACGCGTCGCCTGTACAGCCCACGCTCCCATAAAACACCCATAAAACACCCATCCAAATGGCGTCGTCGTCGTCCCCCGCTTTCCCGACGTCTTCGCTGTCATCGTCTCCGCACTTTCCCATCGCTCGTTCGCGCCGCTCACGTCTCCTCGTCCTCGACTTCCCCCGAGTCGTCCATGGACAGCAGCTCGAACGCGTTATTCTTCGGAAGTGTGTCACATTGCGATAGTATCGACGATGCTTGCGTGATTTAAATCAATGTCGAAGCAGTAGTACACATTCGGCTAGACACTTCCAACCGTTCCGAGCAACTCAGATCGATACATTTTCGCAGAAAACTTGATCTCGAGTAGAAATGTTTCTTTCGACTTCTCTTCTTCGTTTGCTCCAAAAAGGTGTCTTGGTTCCAGTCATCATCCCATCCATTTCTTTGCACTCTGTTGCTGGCGGGAAACCAGAAAATCGAAACTGCGCAAATGGTGAGGGCAGATACGATGCTTTGACATCATCTTACGCCTTTTTATCTTGTTACCGATAGCTTTCGATGAGATGATTAGACTCGGACTCGTGATTGATGAATGCGGAGAAATTAGACTTTCGCCTCGAGCTCGGTGACCTTGGTGTTGCTCAGGATCGTTCTTAGAACTAAGAAATACATGCCTATGTGGCTTGACCACGCGCCAAAAACTGAAGCCACTGCGGAGCGGCTATTTCCAGGAGGGTCGACATTACTTTCTTTACCTCAACTATACGGCGAAGTTAGAGTTTGTTGAAGCGGGTAGTTAAACGCTACACGGTCGCGTGTGCACTCGATCAGTACTACCACGCTTGCAAGAAATACAAGAATCCGAACTCCAGATCTCATCTCAACTCGCGCCGACGACAGTTTGAGGTTGCCTTCCTGAGGAAAAAACCCCCTTTCACAAGAATCCCGCTAAATCAAATGCATGCAAAGCAATGCGGGTATCAAGGACCTTCCGAGAAAAGGGATATTCTCGTCGGAAGCTGTGACTTATGTGCCTCCACCCTCCAAGAACATCCGAGTCCATAGAAAAAGTGTATAAGCTGCTTGCTCAGCATGCGTGTCGCCTTGTGGATAGGGATATTATTAACTGTTGGAATATGAGTAGAAACGTGTTGAAGTGCAGAAATTAGTGATTACAAGGTGAAAATTAGGGTTAGGTTTATTCAGGTGAAACTTGTCATTCCGACAGCCTCCCTTGATAGTTCTTTGAAGTTAGTAGGCCATCTTTAATAAAATGAAAGTTTTACATTTTAGATGTATTATCCAGTTAGATCTGTGAGTAATTAGAAACTAAGGGAATTAAGTCAGATGATTTTCTATGTAGATCTGAGTATTAGTTTGAAACTTATTAGGAGAAATTAGGGTTAGTCATGTTTGGTCTTTTTGTGTTGATGTTCGTCATTATCCTCACGCATCCCTTGCGTCATGCTTTCATGGGGCGTTAGGTTGAAGATGAAATCTCTATGTTTGTAGAGAGTAAACCTTTCCAAAGGTTTTGTAAAGATGTCAGCACAGTTGGGATGCTGGGGGCCATGGCACAAAGAAAAGTTGGGGATGAGTGAGGAGCGGATTGACGGAAACGTTCGAACATCTTCCTAGCTCTTATAAATAGCAAATTATAGCTGTATCATAGCATAATCATGTCATGTCCCATGTGCCACGTCCTCTTTGCGCCAGAAAAATGCTGGTCGCCTTGTGCTGCCCGTGCACCATGCCTTGGTCATCTCGTCTCAAAACGTGCTTTTTTCACGAGCCTCAGGGAAAAAGCATACGACGAATATTTTTTGTTTGACCGATCGGTCATTCAAACTCATTTCCGGGATTAAAAGGGATTCCCGGGTTTTGCCGAAAAAAAAAATCAATAGGGCTGGTTCGGGCAAGAGCTTCCCAAATAGATATTTAGCTTGGATGGATGGCTGGAGGACGGAGGAACACTCTATTACCTTCGAGGGTACTAATTACTTTCGTACCTCACGAAACTCCGCAGCCATTCTTGCCACTCTTCGAGTGTTTTACACCAGCTGATTCGTCCTAGCTGTCACCAGCATTTGCTCTAGGTTACTTTGTCCGCGTCAGGCCCAGCCGAATACACCCGCACCACGAACGTCCTCAGCTCAACCGGTGTCCTGGGAGGAACCGCCGGGTGCGTGCGCACGCGGTGTTGCATCATCCTCTCCATATCCTTCAGCCGCCCAAGGAGTTCTTTCCTCGCCTTCTGCTTCCCGAAGGTCGTCCACACCCCGTGCGTGCACGCGTAATGGTACCGCGTTCCATCTGCCTCCACAGCGGCATCCCTCTTCTCCTTGGAAACCATCTTGGTCACCGCGAAGTCCACGGCGGTAACCCATTCGGGGGGCACCTCGATGCCGGAGTAGACTTTGGCGTCGGCATCGCCAAAATTTTTGACACCCTCCGCGCTCCACCGAGACCTGTGGCGCGTCATGCGACCGGCGACGGACCCGTCATCTCGATACTCTCGGCGTGTTGCCGCTTCCCCTCCTCTATCGTCGCAACGTGTCGGCGCTCATCGTGCGCCTTGCGTCTTTCGTGCGCCGCGAGGGCGGCGTCGCGCAAAGCAGCCGGGTCGACCGCGCTCGTTCTCGCCTTCTTGTTTCGCGTGCCACTGGGAACAAAATCCTCGGTCGCCGCGTCGCCGCCGGGTGTGGTATACGTACCTTCATCGCCGACTTGTTCCGAGGCTTCGTCCATGTTCAGGCGACGAGAAGTGTTGCGACGAGAAGCGGCGCAAGTGTTCACGAACTGCCTCTTCCGCTCGGCTTGCAGGCGGTCGGCCTCACTGTCCGTACGCATGTCCTTGGTCTGCCTAGCAGCAGAGAGTGCTCTCGTCCAATCGGCGCGCAGGCGACGCAGCAATGCACTCCGCTCACTGGTCTCGGCCGTGGACTGGGAGTGCTCGCCGCGGTCACCCGTCCGCGTCGGGGTCTCGGCGACGAAGGCCTGCATGATGTTGAAAAACTTGTCGCGCATGGTTTCCAAACCCAAGCATGAGAATCCGCCCCACAGCTTGACGACCCGAAGTTCGTCGGCGGCATCCACACGGGCTTGAACACGCGACCACCCCTCCAGCAGACCCGAGGTCCGATCGAGGCACTTGTCGGCGAGGAATGCAGGGCAGGAGTCCGGCCACTCCTGCTTGCTATCCTCGTGGACAGCGGCGTTGATCGCGTCCTCGCGCGATTTCTCCGCCGCCTTGGCGGAGGCGAAACCGCGCTCCTTCCAGTTGGACTTCATTGACGAGAGCCACCTGGTCGGCCCGACGGATCGACGCGATTCTTCCGCGATGGTGGGCAACGCCCGCGCAAGTGCCGCGGCACGCGCGCCAGGCGCGGCTGCGCGCCTGCCGTGCCTGCCGCGCCACGCGCGGGCGAGGATCCCCGCGACCGCTCCCGCGATTGTTCTCGCTCCCGCGAAAGCGACCGAACCAGCGGGCAGTATGACAAAGACGAAAAAGGTGGTTGACGAAGTCATCGACTTTCCGAAATCGAACGTTCGAGTTCGTCGAGTTTGTCGCTTTTTTTTTTCGCCGTCACGTGGACGCTCTCAGAGAAAACGTCTCGCATTGCGTTCTTCGCGTCGAACGACTCACGCGCGCGTTCCCGACGACGAGCGAGCGCGCTGGACTACTACGACTACTATGATATCGCCCCCGAGCAGCTCGACCCCGCGCCCACCGTGCACTCGAAGCAGTGGTTGTCCACCGCCAGCCGCTTCCCCGTGAGCTCGTCCAGCGATTCGACGTCGAACACCGTCAAACTCGCGCCGTCGCCGCCCGCGCCCCCGAAGCTGCTCGGCATCGGCATGTCCAGCTGCCGTCTCACGAGACGCTGACGAGGTCCCGGCACATCACGCCCTCCGCGGCGGCGGGGTCGAAGTTCTCCACCAGCAGACGCATGTACTCTTCGGTTTTTCCTTCGCGCAAGTCACCCACAAACCGCTGGATGTGCATGTTGGTCAGCGTCACCAGCCTCGAAAACTCGACGCCGTAGGTGTCCCCGAGCTCGCTCAGGTACGCCTCCGTGAGCGCCGCCTCGGAGGGAGGCAAAAACGCGCCCCCGGGGTTGTAAACCAGGTCCAGCTCTAAACCGGTGCCCTTCACGCCGTACCCGACCTTGTTGAGCTCCACCAGCGCCGCGATGGAGCGCGAAAACACCCCCGCGCCGCGTTGTTTGTCGGTGTTTTCCTCCGAGTAGCACGGCAACGAGGCCACCACCTTGACGCCGTTGCCGGCCAGAAACGCGGGCAGATCCTCCTGCCCGGGCTCGAACAGCAGGGTCAGGTTGCACCTCAGAAACGCGGGCAGATCCTCCTGCCCGGGCTCGAACAGCAGGGTCAGGTTGCACCGGTCGATCACCTCTATTCCCCGTGCGCGCGCGGCGACGACGAGCGGGCGAAACTGCTCCATCTCGGGCGCGCCGCCGGTGATGTACAGCGTCTTGATGGAGCCCTGGGAGTTGTCCATGAGCTTGATGAGCCGATTCGCCGTTTTCGCGCTCATCACCTCCTCCTTGTGCAGTGGCGAGGACTCGACGTGGCAGTGCGAGCACGCCTGGTTGCAGTACATGCCGATGTTGACTTGCAGGATCGTGGTCGGCTTTCGTCGCAACGGGGTCACGCCTCGCTCCGCGACGAAGGCATCAAAGGGAGTTTGATGAGTTCGATGAGTTCGATGAGTTCGATGAGTTCGTTCGATTTCGTTTGAGCCGCTCCACCTCGGGGCGGACAGTGCGCGCGCGCACGAGCCAGGCTGTTCCTGGATTTGGTGCACGTCGGCCGAGCGCGAGCTAAGACCACCGGGGACCATCTCGCGTCTGCACGAGAGCCGCGGAGTAAGCCTCGCCGTCTCTCGGCGCGCCGCCGCGCGCCGCTTCGCCTGAAAGTCATTGAGTGAGGTCATCATGAGCTGATACATACTATCCCCGCAGTCGGCGACGTTTTAGATTCCAACAGTCACATAACCTCTTTCAAAAATCACCAAGGACAAAGCCCGCTCCCAGCATAGCGTGAAACGGTCACGATCATCATCTGTGAAGTACCCCACTTCAGATAAAAGACTCTGAGCGATTATTTCTGGCGGATGAAGAGCGAGGAAACCTGAGAGAGGAGGCACACGAAACCAAGCACATGTGCCAGCAATGAATCTTGGATACGAAGTCGCTTTGAGATATCTGATCACGTCTTGGCTGAACACTCGTCGTTCTTTTCTCCCGTATGTACGGTAATGCGACTCCAAGTCTTTAATGCTCATATGTCGAAGATCAAAGTTAGCCGGCCAATTTCGGTATACGACGGGATCGTATTTCACGGAACTTGGAATGGCATCATACCACGAGTAAAAGGCTACGTCGAAGTCAAACTGCCTCGCAAGCGTGTGTGATATAAGTTCCTCGTCATTGCCGTCAACGAAGTATGCGTATTTTTGCGCTCCTAGCACTCCCACTCGAGGACTTCGGTGCAGTGAAGTTATTGCATGTTGAACATTCACAGCTTTTCCACAGATAGGCTCAAGCATTCCCCTCCTCCACCAATCACGTGACTTTGTGTGAATTTTTAGGACATAATCAGCACTGTCGATTCGTTTTCCTAGATAAGCTAGCTGAATAAAGAAGGCAGCGATGTCTGCACCGAAATTTGGCACTATGACCAACTCTGCTATGGGATAACGTTCTTGAACTGCTTCATGATTGCCCTCGTGTGAAGAAACTAACAAGAATTTGACGCTCGTTGAACTAAAGACGTTATCAATGCAGCTTGAAGCCAGTTCATCCCAGAGGTCCCAATTTCCTACCTGTACAAATAATCCAACTTTAATCGAGGAAACGTCCCCAGACCCTACCCACAATTCAGGAAAGGCAGCTGTCTTCTTCCTGATGATAAAAGCTGAAAAAGAAACAAAGAGGAACAGAAAACTCGCGAGAACAGTGACCGCGGTAAGAAGTTTACGGATGACCTTGGATCTCATCAAGCGATGCATGAGCTTGAATCGCTGTGTTTCAGCTTGAAAGCACCCGACTTCAAGGCCACGCAAAAGCCCGGTGCTGCGTTATTTTCTTCGCTGTCCGTCTGACACAGAACGAAAAAAATAGATTAGGCTCCCGCTAGATCAAAAGAAGATTTTCGAAAAAAGAGCGAAATTTCTCTTTCTCGACGGCCCAAAAACTACCCTCTCACTAGATCAAGATCGATTTCAAAGATTTTCAACCCAGTTAATAAATACAGAACCTCGTTACTGATGAATAACAATAGCACAAGAAAAAAATGGGGAAAAGGGTCAAAACTACCACCCCCTAAGCCCCTTGGTGACAAAATCGATGGCCTCTCTGTAAGCCCCAAAGTCCATGCCAGCGTTGTCTCGACGAAGAATTTCCCACGATACACGGTGAAGTACTATCATAGAGGTTAACAAAAGTGGTGTCTCAAGGGGTGCATTTTCTCCCGTTTACCACTCTCGGGGCCCGACTGGGGGCTTCGCGAACCAACCGAGGTAAGGCGGGATTTGCCGCGCGCGCTGGCTTCGATCGCGTCGCCCAGCGTCAGGTGCGCTGTCGTGCGGTGCGCGAGACTGGCAGCCGCACCGGTCCTGCCGGTGCGGATGGAGACATTCATTATTCGAGCGCAATGAGGTTCGCAGCGTGCGCGCGCGCAGGCGAGTGGGACGACGTCTCCATGACTTCCCTATGGTGGGGAAAAAATCGCTACCTGTTGAAGAGAATTTGCCTGTTCTCCACGCTTATTGTCATGATGCCTGGAGAGGTTCACGGGACAGTCTTGCCTGGCCCAGCCTTGTGGTGGCCAGCTGATCGAGCATTGTTTCCCGGATGCTTAGATTAAGTCCTGTCCCTAATACAGTGCAAGGAATCTTCCAAGTTGAGATACTTAGCTGAACTTGACAATATAAGTTCCTCGATCTCGGGCGAAAGCAAGCGTTCCCTCCAAATTTCACCTCCGTATTTGATGAAGACCGCCTCATACAGGAGAGCGTCGCCCAGAAACGCGGCTCTTCCTGCATCACGTGTTGTGGGATTCACACACCCTCGTAGCTTATCCCGTACCTCAGTGACACCATTTTGCAAAGCTTCCCGATAGTGATACGAAAAGCGCTCAAAATTGGGAACCACAGATGCGAGTGACAGTTTGCTGTTTAGCACAGCTGTTGACATTTCTACCTCACTGATAATAACCGCATCTTCCCACTTCATCTTTGGTGCACAAGATGCTTGCATGTGAAGCAGGACAATATTAAGAGAACGAAAGTCGAACATAAGAGCCCAACTTTGCACGTGTGTATCAATTTCACAGCTCATGAAGGGACCCATGAGGGCAATATCGTCGAACTTTGTCATGCGCAGCAAATATGGTTCAATCCACAGAGGGACTCCTGAAAAAGGGACATTTTGCCTTCTTCCTCCGTCTTGCTCGATTGTGCGCGTGAAAGGACCACGTGCACCATCGTTAAGCGTCAAAACAAAGTCAAAGTCTGCCTTCCTTATCTCAGCGCGTATTGTCTTTTGATGATGGCAGAGATCTGCCGAAGGATGAGCAGTTTCTTGGAGAGAAAGTAGTACGTTTGGCAGCTTGTTCTCCATGGCGTTTTTTATGATCTTGCCTTCCTTACTAGAGAGCGGAAATTCTGTTATTCTTAATAAGGCATTCACGGGTGGTGAGTTTCCCGGGACAGTAAACACAAATCTTATGTTTTCTTGGGACGGCACTACTGCGTTTTTTAAGAAAAGTGCAAGATTCGTTCGTTTGTTTTGAATCTCGCAATGGTGCTGAAGTTCGGACTCGAAGTACACGTAGCTAACCAGCAGACGTAAACGGGGGCGACCCGTATGCACACGTTGTGTAACTTCATGAGACGCAGTCCAAAAAATCAATGCAAGCAGCAAGAGTGACCGGCAACGACGAAAGCGTCGCGAAAGAAGTTTCCCATCTGAGTGTGCCAACAACCTTTTTGCGAACATAGTATGAGTTTTAGGTGGGAAGCTACCTGCGCCTCTGTGCCCTTATATGGAGAAGATCGATGTGCTACTTCCTCACATGCAACAGGTAAGGGCGATACATATAAGCTTCGAGAGTGAGGAAGAAAGTGATTGAGTGCGCTGTGCGTACACGTACGACACGACATAGAGTGAGCGACAGGGTACTTTATCGTATGTAGTCTAGCATTGTAGTATCATCAGTCAGAAAAATCGGGTAAACGCAGACTTCTTCAAAACTTCGCCGATTCTCGAGAAATTTGACCCGACTCGTGAAACTGCGGATTTTGGCTCTTCTCAAAATTTCAATGGCATTGGGAAAGTAAAGTAAGGGGTCGACCTAAATCCGCTAGATGTCAACTAACAAGCAATTAGTCTGTATATTATTCATTCAATGACTATCTAGATAGCTAGCTAGTATGATATTATTAATATGTATGGTCGATGACCAGCAATCATTATTAATAATGCTAGCTAGTATGCTATTATTACTATCCCAGCCAGATACCCCGCCCAGTTAGCACGGACTAGCTCTAGCTGGCTAGTAGCGACTAGCTCTAGGATATATCTGTACATTTGTACCATCTTACTGACATGGTGCGCTTGAGGGACGAGCAATACGTGTGATTCCCGATGACAACAGAAGGGTGTTCGATTGCGAGATCCGAGCAGGAGTGAGCAAACAATAGATGATGAATATGTGTATCGCCTCGGTTGAAAAAGAACACGTGCTGCACGTCATCGCATACACATCGTCGAGTTCGATCTTGTTGCTCGTCAACGCGGCAATTGTGCGTGCTTTGGGTTCTCCGTCTCTGTTGCTTTCAATTCAAAGCCTTGTGTCTGTCCTATTTATATTACTCCGCGTTAGAACCTCAGAAGTGTTGTGGCCTCGAAGAGATGAATTTAAGATGTTTTCTGTTGGTGCTGGATCATACGCTTTTAAGTTGTTTACAAACCTAAAGACAATACAGTACATCAGGGTCCAGACCTACGTTTGTTTGCGCTTGACAGCTCCTCTTGTGTTGAGCATCCTCGAATATTTCTTTTCCAATCTCGAGCTGCCCACTCTTCGGTCCCTCGCATCCCTTTCAGGACTCGCGAGCGGTTATTTCATATACGCTCTGTACAACTATGGCAAAGGCAGTCCTCACTCCCACTGGCTGGCGTTATGGTATTGCGGATCTTTATTCCACACGATGTATGTCAAGCACTTGATATCGCGCGTTCCCAGACTTTCTGGGACTTGGAAACTGATTTTCCAACAAAACTTGTTTACGGCGCTGTGTTTCGCGACGATGACGGTGTTCACAGAGCTACCTCAGACTCGCGACCTGTTAAAGATGTCAGGGGTAGTTTGGTCAGCACTACTAGTATCTTGCCCTCTTGGGATTACGATGAGTTACTATTCGTTTCATTTCCGCACGCTTCACACTGCGGCGTCGTTCGCAGTCTTGGGCGTGTGGAAGGTGGTGCCCGTGTTTGCAGTCTGTCTTATCTGGCCAACTCACATGCTATGGACTGGGACGTTTCACGACACTCTGCTCCTATTCCTTTGCGTGAATTTTTTCTTCGGGTATTCCGCATCCAAGCCGCGAATAGGCAGTCTTCCACCATGCCCTGCGGTATCGAAGTACTGCAGAACATGGTTTCTGGCGATGCTAGTAGTGATGTTTGGTTTGCTCGTGCTTTTATGTTGGCACTCTATAAGTTACACACCACCGGAATACTTCGACGATTTTTCACGCGAAAGGATCTTGCCAACAGTGTCTGACTCTATTGGCGCTACAGACACGGAGTCGAGCACTTCAAACGCAGCGTTGATACGAAAAGAAAAACTCTGTGACCAGTTCCTTCCAATATACGACCAAGACTCACACGGAATCGAGCTGTCAAAGAAAGACACGGTGATGAACATAGGACTCATAGGACAACTGAGCGTAAAGGGCCGCCTCGGAAATAGGATTCGAACACTAAAAAATATGATAGATCTCGCCGAGCATGGTTGTTGCAACATCGAAATAAACCCGTTTCCAATCTTGGAAGGGTGGTCACCCAGGACAACAGTTTTCAAAAATCTTAACAATAGCTGCTCGACGGCGTGTGAAAGGTCATCGTGTTCTTGGCCTTGTCCGCACTTCAACGGGCAGCAGTGGTACTATTTCGACGGCAGGGAGATGTATGGCGATCGTACTGATGACTGCGCTTACGACATTTTGAGACATTA
>JACLAB010009351.1_pt1 | contig 11311 bp, 9 predicted proteins | sample 8027921 | NCBI WGS metagenome assembly JACLAB01 (sample SAMN15725117, study PRJNA655200) | protist metagenome | isolation source: fluorescence activated cell sorting (FACS) single amplified genomes of... | place: USA: West Boothbay Harbor, Gulf of Maine | collected 2000-07-19
TTAATTCGAGTTCAAAGAATGACGGTGCTCGACTCAACAGCGACCAACGGTCGCCAGCGGTCGGCAATACATGCACACCTGAACACGCCATGCGTCTGTCCGGAGCCGCTGTTCGTGTGCGGCCCTGCGTCGACCGGAAAGACCTCCTCGATCAAGGAAGCCATCGCGTCCCTCCCCGCGCAGCAGGTCGCCGCCGTGTACGTGGACTGCGTCGAGTTTTGCACGGCGAGGGCCATCTACGGGGCGATAGTGTCGAAACTCGGCGACGCGCTGCGGGCATCCAAGGCCAAGAAGCGGTCGCTGGATCAGTTCTTCACGTCCAGGGCCGTCGTCACCAACCAGAGCCAGTTTGCGACGCATATGGGGGAGCTCCTGAAGGATTTCCGGAACACGAAAGTGTGGATCGTGCTTGATAATGTGGATCGGGTGTGTAGCCGGACGGGGGCGTCCACTGGGAACGACGCCCAGGTGCTGTCGGTGCTGGACCATCTGGGGGAGGCACTGTCCGTGGACGTGGGTCTGGTGATGGTTAGCCAGGTGCCGTGGACGTCTGGGATGTTTGCGGCAAGTACGAGTCGTGTAGGCAAAGGTACGAGGGACCCAACGGTCGTGCAGTTCGATGCGTACTCGGCGGCGGACCTGGAGCGCATCTGCCTGACGTCAGACGGGTTCAAGTGCCGGGGGAAGACGCATTATAAGAGCCACTTCGCGCAGTTCGTGAAGAGCATGGTTCCGCTGCTGTCCCGGGCGACGAACAACCTGATGGACGTGCAAAACGCGCTGCGGAAGATTTGGAAACAGTACATCGCCCCGGTCAAGGCTGGCGGGAGCATGCCGACCAACTGGCAGCACACGGTGCTGTTCAACAAGGTGAAGAGCATGGTGACGGATATAGTCCGGGATCTGGACGTCAAGGGGCGGTCGATCGAGGACGAGGCGGGCGGCGGCGGTGCCAGCGGGCCCGGAGAAAGGGCAGAGCAGACGGTCTCGATGGGGCTGTTTGCGAAATACATTGTGGTCGCGTCGTATCTGGCGTCGAGAAACAAGCCGACGACTGACAAGGCCATCTTCGATCCCGGCTATACGCGGGGCAAACGGGTGCGAAAAAACTCGCAGGCGCTCGACAGGCAGGCGGAGCAGGCGCTGGAGATGCGGCTACGGGGGAGCCATCCCTTCCCGCTGGAGCGAATGTTGCACATTTTCTATTACATCTGCGAGCCGCCGATGGACGAGAGCGTGGAGCGATGGTCGAGGAAGATGCAGGAGGTGGACGTGCTGATGCAGGTGTCGACGCTGTGCTCGATGGGCTTGCTCACCAACCTGAGCCTCGACACGCTGACGAGCCCGACGTACAAATGCAACGTGTCGGATGAGATGGCCTACGCGGTGGCCGCCGAACTCAATCTGACGTTGAACAATTTCTTGAAGCTGGCGTGAAGCCGTCATCGTCGTGCCGCACGCAGTGCGTCGTGCGCCGTGAGAGTCTATGTTCTTTGATTTGAGCTTTTCAAGAAGAATGAAATATGTAAAACGAACGTAATAGTTACTTTTTGTCGACCTCGCCCTCGTCCTGCAGCCGTTTGACGAAGGTGTTGAGGCCCTTGGGAAGCCGGCTGCCGCCACCGCCGCCGCCGCCGCCGCCGCTTGCGGCCATGGCCGCGAGGTTCTGCGACGAGTTCGCGCGGGAGTTCGCACGGGAGTTTGCGCGGCTGTTCGACGGCGTGGTTGCGTCGCTCTCGAGCACCATCTTGCGGAAGGAAGAGTCGGCGCGACCCATGAGGGTCGGGACGGTGTCGTACTCGGCGACCACGCCGCTGTCCATGACGAGCACCTTGGTCGAGTCCAAAATGGTGTTGATACGGTGCGCGATGGTGACCACGGTGCACTGCTTGAACTCGCGGCGGATCGTCTTCTGGATAAGACTGTCCGTCTCTGAGTCGACCGAGGCGGTCGCCTCGTCGGCGACCAGGACCCGCGGCTGGCGGAGCAACGCGCGCGCCACGCACAGCAGCTGGCGTTGCCCGACCGAGAAGTTGTCCCCATTCTCGGCAACGGTGGCCGAGATGCCACCGTCGAGTCCAGCCACGACCTCTTTGAGATTGACGTGCGACAGCGCCTCCCAGATCTCGACGTCCGAGTGCTTGTCGTAGGGGTCGAGGTTGGTGCGCACGGAACCGCTGAATAGCACCGGATCCTGCGGAATAGCGGCAATGCGTCCACGAACATCGTTAAGTCCCAGCTCGAGGATGTTGACGCCATCGAGGAGGATGCGGCCTTCGTACGGCTCGACGAGGCGGAAGAGCGTGACGATGAGCGAGCTCTTTCCGCTTCCGGTGCGGCCGACGATGCCGACCTTGTCACCTGAATTGATGGTGAAAGACACGCCCTTGAGGACCGGGTCAAGCTCGGGTCTGTAGCGCATCCAGACGTCCTCGTACTCGATCACGCCATCGTGCGGCCAGTCGTCGTCAGGCTTCCTGTCCTCGATCTCGGCCGGCTTCTCCTGGGGGAGATCCCAGTAGGCCGTGAGCCGCTCGACCGAGTTGAAGCGCGTCTCGAACATCGCCCCCGAGGTCACAGCCGATTTGAGGAACAGCGTGACATCGAGCGCCTCGGACAGCGTCAGCGCCGCGAGCGACACCGTCACCAGGTCGCGCCTCGTGATGGCCAAGATGGCAGTCAGGAAGACAATACTGGCACCGAGGATGTCCAGTCGCATAGCGAGCCATTCCCCGGCCATCTTGAGGGTGAAGTAGGCGCGGTGATTGGCGTCGACCTTGTGGTCGGAGGACAGGGCGAAGGCCGTCTCCAGCCTGTACGCCCTGATGGTCTCGACGCCGGCGAGCGACTCGGAGAAGTGCGAGTATATTGGCGACCTGGATATGGCATCCAGTCGCTGCATCTCGATGAACGAGCGCCTGTAGTACTTCTGCATGATGTAGTAGATGCCCATGATCGGCACGATGCCCGCCAGCAGGATGGGCTGGATGACGGCCAGGAAGATGAGGGTCGACAGCAGCTGCATGATGCAGTTTCCAAACTCGCTCATCGACATGGACAGCAAAAAGTCCACGTCGTCCGTGTCCTTGGAGAACCTGTTGAGGATCCGCCCGACTGGGGTGACGTCGAAGAAGAGGACCGGCGCGCGCACGAGGCCGGCCAGCGTCTTCCAGTGGATCACCTTCGACGCGTGCAGGGCCGAAAGAAGGTTCATCCACGAGCGCGCGGACGTCAGCGCGACGAATCCGAACGCAAAGCCGAGATAGCCGCCGACGTAGGCATAGCGGTCGAAGCTCTCGCCGGTCGCCATGTAGTCCATCTCCGCCTGCGTCCACTGCGACAGGTACCAGTTGGTCAGCACCCTGACGGCCTGTTCCGCGCTCCAGAAGAGGATGAGCGCGAAGAACGACACCACGCCGTAGGCCTTGATGTAGTTCAGGTAGACCGTTCCGGTGACCTGCCCCACCTCCTGGTCCTCCTTGATCATGAGCTTACCCTTGCTGTCGTTGGACTTCTTGTCATCGGCCTTCTTGTTCTCGATGCGCATGGTCTCGAGCCTGGCGATGCCGCTGCGCTCCCTTGGACCGCCGTCGCCGCCGTCGCCGCCCTTGCGTTCGGGCGTCTCGATGCGCTCGAACGTCTCCTGCCTGGTGATGCCGCTCTTGACGGATGCGAGCTTGTCGCCGCTGGCAGGCACGCCCTCAATGGCCTTGGCGAGCATCCTCGATGACAAGTTCTTCGTGTTGGACTTGGGCAGGTTGGCCGGCTTGTTGTCGCCCGCCTTGCCCTTGTCGCCCTTGTCGCCCTTGTCATCGCCGCCCTCGCCAGCCTTGGCGTTGTGCTCCGAGAGGAGCCGGACAAACGCGGGGCAGCTCTGACATTCGTCGAACGTGCCCTGCGCGATGATCTCGCCGTTCTCCAGCATGATGATCCTGTCGGCCTGCGGCAGGTAGGTGAGCTGGTTGGTGACCAGAAGACGGGCCTTGTCCCTGATGGCGCCATCGATGAAGTTCTCGAAGATGTGGCGGCCAACGTGCACGTCGACTGCCGACAGAGGGTCGTCCAGGATGTAGACATCGGCGTTCTGGTACATGGCCCGCGCCAGCGAGATCCGCTGCTTCTGTCCGCCCGACAGGTTGATTCCCTTCTCTCCGATCTCAGTATCCTCGCCTCCCGGCAGGACCTCGAGGTCTTGCCTCAGGCAGCACGCGTCGACGGCCTGCTCCCAACTGGCCACATCGAACGGGCGGCCGAACGTGACGTTGTCCTTCAGGCGCGCGTTGACGATCCACGGCTGCTGGCCGGCGTAGGCGATGCGCCCGCCGACCGACACCCTGCCTCCCGCCTTCTCCATCTCGCCGATAATGGCCTGCACCAGGCTCGATTTACCGGAGCCAACCCTGCCGACGACGCACACGAGCTCACCGTCTTTGAGCTCAAAGTTGACGTCCTTGAGCGACCACGCGATGGTGTTTGTGTCGGCGTCGGTCGCTGCCGTCGGCGACTCGCCATTGTTCTTCGCAGCCTCCTCGGAGTCGGAATGCTTGGGGGACGAGCTCGACGCCGAATCCTTGTCCGTGACGTCCTTCTCCTCGTCGACGTCCTTCTCGGTCTTGGCCGGAGAGGACGGAGTGGACAGGGAGGTGGTCGGCTTGCCCTTTCCGTCCTTTCCGCCGTTGCCACCCTTGCCACCCTTGCCACCCTTGCCACCCTTGCGCCCGACCTCGGGAAGCACGAGCTTCTCGGGCGGCTTGCGCCAGACAAACTCGCCGTCCTCGATGCGGATGCCGACGTGGCCGAGCTCCTCGACGTCGTCCTTCCTGTTCTCCTGCAGGTAGAAAATGCTCAGACGACGCATGCTGACCATCGCATTCGCCAACTGAATGAGCGCAAACGGCAGAAAGATCAGCGGGAAGCGCATGAGCGCGAACAGCGAGATGGACGTGAAGACGGCCGACGCCGTGAAGGCCTCCGGGTTGACGGTACCGTAGACGACGAAGCACGTGACCATGGCCAAGCTGGGAGCCGCAAACAGCAGCGTCTGCAGACCAACCCGGTACGGGATGGCCTTGCCGAGGGCACCGAGCTCCTGCTTGCGCACCTCGAGCACCGCCGCCTCCTGCGCCGACTCCCACGCGTACAACTTGAGCACGCGAATGCCGACGAGCAGCTGGTTCATGAGCTTCACCCGCTGATCGGTGTGCTTGAGCATCTCGCGACGGAATCCGGTTATCTTCTTGAGGAAGATGGTGGTGGCCGGCGTGGAGACGAGCAGAATGCCCAGACCGATGAACGTGGCCCACTTGATCTGGAACCAGAGGAGGACCAGAGAGGTGATGAGCATCGCCGGTCCCGTCAGCAGCTGCGAGGCGAACGGGAAGAAGAACATCTGCATCTGGTTGACGTCGGCACTCATGAAGTTGACGATGCGCCCAGTCTCGGTGGCCTGACGACTCCTCGTGGACAGCGAGAGGGCCTTCCGGTAGATGGAGGCGATCAACTCGGATCGGATCATGATTTGCGTCCCAATAGCAACCCGATTAGCCTGGGACGCACCGAGCGATCCCACCACCGGCGCGAGGAACATGCCCATCGCAAACAGGTACGCCTTGGTGATCTCGGACTGCGGGTACTCCAGGCCCGCCTGACGGGCGTACTCGGCCTGCGTCAAAATCTTGATAATCTGGTTGAGCATGAGCGGACCCACGAACTGGATCGCGGAATAGCACAGCTGCAGGCTCATGGCAAACGCGATGCGTCGCCAGTGCCGGGTGAAGATGGTCTTGAGCACGTAGCGCGCCACGAGGCCCTTCTCCGCGTCCTCCAGACGCTTCTTCTCCTTCTCGTCCCCGCTCTCTGCCTTCCTTCGAGCCTCCTCGATGATGACGTTGAAGGTATCGGCCGTGTCCGGGTAGACCCGGCGGGTCTTGAGCGCGTCGGGCGTGTCAAAGACGTCGCTGTATTCCAGTGTGCGTTTATATCCCCTGCGCAAGAGTCCACCAAACCAAATGTACAACAGATACGAGATGGGAGACCACCAACGCTGTGTGAGCGTGGGCGGCTTGGCGTTCTCCGCGCCCTTGGTGTCGACGCTGTCCTCCCCGCTCCCACCACCCATATCGACGATATCGACCTGGCCGACGACGCTGGCGTACTCGTCGTCGTCATCGCAGTCATGCCTAAACTTTGGCATGATCTCCTCCCGGGGGAGGGCGTCCCCAGGCCGAGGCTTTTCTTGTGGGCCCCCCATTTGTGTGTGAACGAAATCAAATCAGCGAGTGTTTCGAACGAAGAAGCACGTCGTGCGGTCGCCGCACTGACCGTGTCCGTCTGAAACTTAAAAAAAAGCAGAATGCAATGGAGAAAATTGCGAATGCGCCAGCGTGTGCGCCGGCATTCTGTGGTCGCTCCGAGCCACTCATTCTTCCTTCCTCCGCACCACCACCATCCGGCGCGGCAGCATTCTGTGGCCGAGCCGAGCCAGTCATTCCTTCTTGAGCACCACCATCCGGCGCGGCAGCCATCCGGCGGTCCTTCGTCTCGGTCTTGACCTCGAACGTCACCCCGGGCCGCTGGCTGGCCTCCTCGACGAAGGCGTCCTTGGTCGCCGCATCCAGCGAGAACCAGCTCACCATGTCGGCAGAGACGATGTCCGCAACGTCGCTTCGAGACTCGGAGCCTGCGCCACACACGACGTCCTGCAATCTACCGCCCCCGGGCACAAACTGCGCGTGGCCAGCTTGCTCGATGACGAGCTTCCACGACCCCCCCGAGCCTGCCGCGTAGAACTTCTCGTAGTTGCCCTCGGTCGGGTTGCACGAACCGGTGATTCCGGCGCCGATGACCGAGACGGCCTTTCCCGACTCTCGCAACGCCGCCACCGCCGAGGGGTTGCTCGGCGAGATCGGAGAGAATGCCGACTCGTCCACCGGGTCGACCAACACGGCGGCCAGAACGTCGTCGGGGTGCGAGGTGAACGCGAGCGACGCCACTTTGCCCCCGCGACTGTGCCCGCTGCTGAAGATTGCAGAGACGTTCGCGCTGACGTTCTCGGAGAGCGCCGTGTCGATGTCCCCGTCGGCGATCCACCGGATGAGCGGGTCGACGCGCGTTTTCAGCTCGTTTTCCACGCTCTCGAGACCGGAGACGGTGTAGCTGACGGTGATGAATCCTGCGGACACCACCTTGTTCAAGAGCTCGTCGTACTGCGAATAGGGGGTCATGAATCCGTTGAACCACATCACAACGGGGTACGACGTGGGCGTCTCGGTGCGGGGAGACTTGATGAAGACGTCGAAGCCGTCGATGGTCGCCTACGGGGGTTGAAGAGGGGGCAATGTGCGTCGGGGTGAGTTGTCGCGGAGAGAGAACCCGAGCAGCGACCCGCAGCGCACCGCGTTCGAGCGCACCGCGTTCGAATTCACACCTTTGTGTCCACGGTTTCTGTCGCTTGCCCGCGCAGGGGATGCGACAGCACGACCACAGCCATCAGGAATGCGAAGAGCCGGTACATTGTCGTCGTGAGTGAGTAATGGATGATTTTTGACTGACGCATTCCTGTGCCACAATGGGCACGCCGAAAGGCCGCGGGGGGGGCGGTCTCGCGACATTCTTCTCTTCCAATCCGGTCCTTCCTACTCCTTACTACTCCTTACTCCTTATTCCTTACTCTTACGACCCACATATCGCGCTGTGACGTGATTGGCACCCGGGTTTTGGCACCGTGCCTTCGTTTTTGCAAGCAGCATTCCCTACTTCCCAACCCGACATGGGGGGTTCCACCACCACCGAGTTTTTCACCCGAAATGACTCCATCGGCATCCCCAACGACAAGACGGGGACGTTGCTGACTGGCGTCATGCACGTCTTCACTGCGGTCGTCGGCGCTGGCGTCTTGAACCTGCCCTACGCAGTCTCGTGGCTGGGCTGGATTGCGGGGCCGTCGCTCATCACCCTGTTCTACGTGCTCTCTCTGTTCAGCGCGATCATGCTGGGCATGTGCTTCGAAGTGAACGGCATCGAGCACGAGCGTTATCACCACCTGACCGCGCATATTCTCGGGCGGAAGGCGAGCATATGGACGTCGGTGGGTACTGATCTCGACCGACGTGCGCTTGTTCTTTGCCGCACGCCCTGACGCTCTCACTCGCGCTATGCGCTTCGCTCGTTCGCAGGTATTCCAACTGGCGAATATTTTCCTGGTGGGTAGTGATCTCGACCGACGTGCGCTTGCTCTTTGCCGCACGCCCTGACGCTCTCACTCGCGCTTCGCTCGTTCGCTCGTTCGCTCGCTCGTTCGCTCGTTCGCCAGGTGATGTGGGCGTACGCCATCACGGGCGGGGAGGCCATCGTGGCCATCGCCCAGGTCGCCTGCGAGTATGAGGGCGCAGACTTGACGTCGGCGCAATGCTTCTACCCTGCGACGGGAGGCATGTGGAAGGCCATTCTGATATTTGGGGGCGCCCAGCTGGCACTCTCCCAGGTGCGAAACCTGGAGGAGGCGTGGTGGGTGTCGATCTTCGGCACCATCGGCTCCATACTGTACAGCCTGATCGCGCTCGTCCTCGGTATGGCCCACGCGGACAACGGATTGGGGAGCGTGGGAGGGACGACGGGGTCGTCGGCTGCCGAAAAGACGTTCCAGATCCTCAACGGGTTCGGGAGCATTGCCTTTGCGTATAATTTTGCGCAGATCCTGCCAGAAATACAGAGCACGCTGCGGCAGCCCCCGAGCGCGATCCGAACGATGACCAAGGTCAGCAGCATCGCGATCACCAGCGCATACGTATTCTACATTTGGGTCGCAGTCGCCGGATACGCCTCGCTGGGCGCGTCGGTGCAGCCGATCATCCTCCAGTCGTTCTGCGGTCCCAATTGGGCGATTATGCTCGCTCAAATCTCAATCTTGCTGCACATGCTGTCCGGTGGGTATTGAACTCGACCGACGTGCCACCCCCCTCCCCCCTGCTGACGCTCTCACTCGTGCTACGCGCTTCGCTCGCTCGCCAGCCTTCCAAGTGTTTGGGCAGGCGCTCTTCAACACCGCAGAGTCCCACGTCAAGTACTGGCTCGTCGCCCGCCAACTCAAGGCAGTGGAGGCGGGAGCCCAGGCCCCGCGCAAGGGTCCCGGCCACCCGGGCACCATCGAGGAAGCCGACGAACAAGATGACGACGACGAAGATGACGACGACGAAGATGCGGACGGCGGCGCTCTACCCCAGACGCCGTTCGAGATGGCGCCAAGCGGTGGCGAGTACCTGGCGAAGAAGAAGATCTTCGGGTTCGACCACGTACGGCTGGAGCCGATCGAGCAGCGGTTGTCGACGCGCCACACGACCGAGATCGTCCAACGCCACTCGTCGACAGTCTCGATCCAGCCGAGCGCGAGCCTCCATCAGCGGAAGACGACTCCCTCGTTGTTCGTCCAGGACACGTACAGCCGCACCCACGATGTCCAGTTGGGCGACATGAAGAAGAAGCGCCTCTCCATGTTCTCCGCCGATACCGGATTCGCCAACGAGGAGGTGCTGCTCAACGAAGAGGGCTTGTTCCTCCCGCTGCCGTACCGCCTGGTCGTGCGAAGCACCGTGGTGCTCATCATCACCGCCCTCGCGGCCATCATGCCATTCTTTGGCGCATTCATTGGGCTCTGCGGCGCCGTGACGTGGTACCCGCTGGCCATATACTTTCCGTTCGCCGCCTATCGCGCTGTCTATCCCGTGACCAAGGGTCTCAGCCTGATCCTCACCTCGATCAGCGTGTTCACGTGCCTCATTGCCCTGGCGGCCGCGATCGGTGCCGTCAGGAATATCATCGTCGGGTTTTCGACCTACAGCGTGTTCGGGCTGACCAACGAGACCGGGCTCTGCGCGGCGGGATGAGAGAGAGGGACGACGAGAGGGACGACGGGAGGGACGACGAGAGGGACGCATGACCATCTCGGCCGAGATGGTCACCGGGGGGACCCACCTCGGACCCACCGACGTTCCATGTGCTCGCCCGGATCGAGCATTTTAATCATTTGATTCTGTTCAGCGAGTAAGACAGTCAGGCAGGTAGTAGACGCGATAGGCGAAGCAGCGCTGGCGTGATTAAGAACGAGGGTATCTCGAATTTCTCGAATCCAGCGAGCGAGCAGCTTTGTGCGTCCTCCGGGCCACACCGGCGGGCGAACCTTTCATTTTATATATCTGTCCACATGGGGTGCGCCCCACAAAAGAGCGCCAGGGTGCGAACCCTGAGTGGCTCTCGAGCCACTCAGGGTCTCAACACGGCTTGGAGAGCCAGGAAGAGGTCACTGGTCGTGAGCGCCTCGACCTCGTCGGACTCGCCCTCGCCCTCGACAAGCCTCTCGCCGAAGATGGTTGCCGCCGTCGCGGCCGAGTGGTCACTGGACGTCGACCTGAACCCCGTCACGCTGTACAACTCGTTCGTCACGACCAACCCCATCGAGACCAAGGCATGCATATCGGGCGTCGTGTACTCGCTCGGAGATTTGATTGCGCAGAACTATGAGGGGCGCGATCTTGAGGAGCTGGACGCATCGCGGATCGTCCGGTCCGGGATCTGCGGGCTCGTCGCCCACGGGCCGCTGTCACACCTGTACTACATTCTCCTCGACAACGTGTTCGCCAATCAGAATATTGTCGACGCCAACTCCTGGCTTGTTCCGGTGTTGAAGATCGGGATCGACCAGACGATCTGGAGCGTCGCCTGGAACTCGACGTACTACGTGCTGCTCGGCCTGCTCAAGTTTGAGAATCCCGGCTTGATCTGGTCGTCGGTCAAGGGCTCCTGGTTGGACCTGCTCAAAGCGGGCTGGCGGCTGTGGCCGATCGCACATCTCGTGACGTACGGGATCATTCCAGTCCAGCACCGCCTGCTGTTTGTCGATGCCGTGGAATTGATCTGGGTTTGCGTGCTGTCGACGGTGGGTCAACGCATGCGGGAAGAGCGGGATGGAGAGCAAGTGGCCTGTGCTGTGCCCGGTGCGGACGGCGCCGGGGGGGGATTTCGCCGAGGAGATTATCCGCTCGATGGCCGTCGAAGTCGCGCCGCCGGTCGAGGTCGAGGTGCTCGAAGACGGCACGGAACGCGTCACCACGTTAGATTGAACCCTATCTGTCACTGTTGTTGTTTTGTTCGTTGTTTTGCAAGACCACCAAGCATACTCACCCTGACCCAGTCTTCACGCCAGCCGAACAGACCCGGTCTTCTTGTCGTAGGCGAACTCTCCGTTCGCGGCGAGGTACTTGCCCAGCTTCCCGACCGCCGCGGGTCGCTTGATCGCCCCGGCCTGCGCCACCTTGAT
>JACLAB010016048.1_pt1 | contig 11304 bp, 12 predicted proteins | sample 8027921 | NCBI WGS metagenome assembly JACLAB01 (sample SAMN15725117, study PRJNA655200) | protist metagenome | isolation source: fluorescence activated cell sorting (FACS) single amplified genomes of... | place: USA: West Boothbay Harbor, Gulf of Maine | collected 2000-07-19
GGCTATGCCGAATAATAATATCATAATAAGGTAGGTTCTCTATCTAATAAGATACAGACGTATACACGCTCGTCGCTCGTGACAGCAATATTGGCTTCCGCCTATATTGCAGTCATTGGTATCAAAAATAATCTTAAATATTTTAATTGTTCGTCGTCGATATTTATAGAATACCTACGTACGTTTCGTACTTCGCAATACAATATATATGTAGTTCATTCGTAATAAATACGAAACTTACGAACGAAGGTATCTATATATCCTCGTAATATATACCATGTATTCTGGATTTCAACCAGCAGGTGTGACCACCCTAAAGATTATACGAAGGTACCTTCGAGGGTAACTTATTATTATTATGATCTGATAAAAGTATATATTATTATTAATTACCACCTATCTATGTAACCTTCAGATTCAAAGTAACACTCATTCTACGCCGCGGCACACACTTTTGAGACGCACTGAAAGGTTGTCGGCGCACTGGTTGAAGGGGCACAAACTTCAAGATAGTCGACTTAGGTCTCAATGGGCGACACCAACCAATCCAACATATCAGATGTTGGGAAGAAGCGCGACGAAGATGATGAGGATGCCCTGGACTTCTCTCCTTTTTGGGGGATAGAAAAAGGGGCGGTCCTCCAAGAAGCGCGTTGTTTCAACGATTCTCAGCTAGACGCTCGTCGATGCCAGCAGGTTCGCCCGAGAATGCCCTTCCTACGAAGTTATCGTTCTTGATAACTATTTTGTTTATAATCGAACTGCCGTGTTAGGTGATCACGAAGCTCCTGTACCTCTGCAACCAAGGGGACACTTTCACGAAGGTAAGTTCCGTGCGAAGCCTTATCTGCTTTAAGGGCGATCACAAGGGACCCGACGCGCTCTAATGCTCGTCCTTGTTGCAGACGGAGGCAACGGACGTTTTTTTTGCCGTCACAAAACTCTTCCAGTCCAAAGACAGCAATCTCAGGCGAATGGTGTACCTGATCATAAAAGAAATTTGCCCATCTGCTGATGAGGTCAGAAAACATATGTTGTGTCATCTTGATGTTTCCAATTTGCAGCGGTGGATTGACCTTTCTTCCTTTGCTTTAGGTTATAATTGTGACATCCTCGCTGATGAAAGATATGAACAGCCCCATAGATTTGTATCGAGCTAATGCGATCAGGGTGCTTTGTAACATCACGGACGCAGGTTTACTTGGTCAAATAGAAAGATACCTTAAACAGGCTGTCGTGGACAAGAACGCCGTAGTGTCCTCCGCTGCTCTCGTCTCGGGAATTCACCTGCTCGAGGTAGTATCCTTGGTCCGATCCATTTTTTTTCAAAGCAATAGCTTATCATTTTATTGGTTGCAGGTCAACTCAGACATTGTAAGACGCTGGAATAATGAGGTCCAAGAGGCAATGAGCTCCAAAAATCCTGTTGTGCAGTTTCATGCCATAAGCCTGTTGCACAAAATACGGCAAAGCGATCGTCTGGCAATAACTAAATTGGTTTCGCAGCTTACGAGGAACAGCGTTCGGTCTCCTTTGGCGCATAGCTTAATAATCCGCTATGTCTCAAAGGTGATCTTTTTTTTATTTAAATTATTACTTAGTTTGTTGATTAAAACATGACCAGGTGATAAGCGAAAGCAAAGCGTCAGATTGTGAAGGCGAAGCGAGGCCTTTTTTCGATTACTTGGAAAATTGTCTCAGGAATAAATCTGAGATGGTTATATTTGAAGCTGTCAGGTACTCTTCAGAAACAACTTTGCGTCGGCAGATCATTCCCTTGCTGTTCCTCGCGATGTGTAATCCTTTTCTTGCAGGGCGATCATCAACTTGAACCAAGTCACGTCCCGAGAATTACAGCCTGCGATTACTGTTCTGCAACTTTTTCTCTCATCCTCCAAGCCCACACTTCGTTTTGCTGCAATTCGTGCACTTAACAAAGTAGCTATGTTGCACCCAGCGGCACTGAACTCTTGCAACATTGAAATGGAAGGCCTGATTTCTGATCACAATCGATCAATAGCAACACTGGCAATAACAACGCTTTTAAAAACTGGTAACGAGTCGTCAATAGACAGACTGCTCAAACAAATCATGTCTTTTATGGCTGATATTCAGGTGCGCCCGGGCATCTTCCGCTTGTTTTCAATTGTCTGATTCTCCTCAAAACGTAGGATGAATTCAAAGTAGTGGTTGTCGAATCGATCCGGAGCCTGTCTCTGAAGTTTCCCCAGAAACATCGTGTCCTAATGAACTTCTTGTCCAGCATTCTCCGAGAAGAGGGCGGATTTGAGTACAAGAAATCTATTGTTGACTGCATTTTAAGCATCGTTCAGGAAATACCTGATGCCAAAGACGCAGGCCTAGCGCAGTTGAGCGAGTTCATTGAAGACTGCGAGTTCACATATCTTTCTTCGCAAATACTTCACATCCTCGGACAACAGGGTCCGCTTACATCAGATCCAAGCAAATACATCCGGTACATATACAACAGGGTGATTCTTGAAAACGCTACCATTCGGGCGTCAGCTGTTTCTGCCCTGGCCAAATTTGGTTCTCTGTGTCCCGGTTTACTGCCGCACATATTGCAGCTGTTGAGGAGATGCCTTTATGACAACGACGATGAAGTTCGAGACCGCGCAGCATTTTGCTTATCTTCACTGCAAAAAAGGTCATCACGTGATAGTACTAATTATGAGAACGAAAAACCGTACTCTATTGCTTCTATGGAAAGTGCCCTCTTCCGCTATCTGGATGTTTCAAACGAAGTCGCCTTTGATGTTTCAGCGATTGAACGCACTGAAGCCTCTCCGTTTGCTTTCGGATGCGAAGATTCAGCTCTAGCGAACCAGGCACATAGAGGAATTTCACCCTCCATAGATCAGGATATCTTGAACTCTCAAGAATCGGTATTGAATTTACCCGAGTTTGTCAAGTTTGGACCAATTTTCAAGGTACGTGGTCAAACGCTTAGTTGTAAGGGACGCGTGATAACAAGTTTTCCGCCTATAGAGCTGCCCTACAATTGAACTAACGGAAGCCGAGACTGAATATAAGGTGGTATAATTTCGATAGAGGGTTGGTTTCGTGTTTTACGGCTATTTGCACCCGCAGGTCACCTGCACAAAACACATATTTGAAAAATATGTCGCGTTCCAGTACCAATGCACGAACACAATCGAGGAGCAAATTTTGGAAGATGTTTCTGTGGTAATGGATTTAATCGAGGGCGAGGATTGCTTTGCTCAAATAGCTTCTGTTGAGCTAAAAAGCATGCCTCTTGGCACGTCAGGATCCACATTTGTGGCATTTCAGCGAGATGAGGTACATCTATTTTTCTTTGCAAGTTTAGTTACTTTTACAATCTGTAATGTCTTAGCAGAACGCATTCAGTTCCGCCAAATTCGCCTGCACCCTCAGGTTCACTTCCAAAGAAGTTGATCCTGCAAGTGGACAAGCTGAAGAAGATGGCTATGAAGACGAATATACCCTGGAGGATATTGAACTATCCCCGCTCGACTTTATGAAGGCGTCCCCATTGGCTCATTTCCGCACGGTAATATAATCTTCTACCCTCATCTCACGAAATTCACACCAAAATCAACGCAGGTATGGGATGCACTACCGACGGAGAGTGAACGAGTTGATGACTACGGCTTGGGTATTCGAAAGAGCCTGGATGAAGCGGTGGATGCAGTGATGTTAACCCTCGGCTTGCAGCCTTGTGAAGGAACTGATGTGGTGCCACCAGGTGCACGGTCTCACACTACGTTGCTTTCTGGACTATTTGTTGGCGATATCCCAATTTTGATTCAGATGAAATTAGGGATCGACTCGTCAGGAGATGTGGCTATGAAGCTGACAGTCCGAGCTGAGGAAATCGTATTGTCTGAGCTAGTGCACACACTTGTTTCTGAAGCATGAAACGGGACGATAAAACTCCTTTTCAAACATCAAACTCTTAGTTCCTTGAACAACGAGTGCCGTTGCCCAAACTCACGGGTTCTCACTCTAATTATATTCAAATTTCACTCGGCAAGACTGCACTGTTTGCCCAGTCGCACAGCTCCACCAGTTCATCACTGGATAGCTCGTGAAAACGTATGTGTTCCTGACTCGCAACTTCAGAAGAGTATGCTACTTCACACACCTCGACTTTTTCGGGCATTAGTCGCGTGCTGTCCATCGTTTGTTTCAACACTTTCAGGGCAAGCTTCCTAGCTGCAAGAACAGACATGCTTGGAGTGTATTCAGATTTCAAAATAGCTTGTGCAGCCTGATTATTTGCACCTATCGCTGTAGCCGTTCGCAAGGGAACATTCGTAATAACATCCTACATTAAAGCCGTGCATTTCTACAAAACCATACAAACACGATGAAAGTTATGACCTCGCCGTCCAGCCGGCATAGTTGCCGGAGGGATCGCTTTGATAAAGTTGAAAGCCAGAGCTTTGATCCCTAAGATACGAGACTTAGGAAAGTTTAATGGGAAAAGGATATAAAAAACAAACCAGCCCGCGTAAAGAAAAGAAACACCAAAGGGACGCAAGCCACCAAATTGTGTGTAACCTTGCTTCTGATCACACAGGTGGTGAACCAGTTGCTCAACCGGGACTGGTTCAGAGTAGCTCGCTGCATATCTCTGTGCGAAGAGCCTGTTGGAGTTCTTTATCAGTTGAAGATATACCGCTCATCAAGGATTCCTAACCTCGCAGCATTGATCAAAAGATTCGCGTCGGAATTTATACCGGCAACGGCGACAGCGACGTGGTCATCCAATTTGCACATCTTCTCAGAAGCCGTGCCCGTCTCCAAAAGCTGGCCAAAAGATTTGAGAATCGATAACCCAAAGGGAAGCAAGCGACAGTGAAACCAAAACCTTGGAAAGAATTTTCTTTTCTGCTGCAAGAATCACGCCTTTTGTCGTTCGAATTCCAACGGCGGCACCCGCATGGCTTATAGCTTCAATGGCATACTCAACCGACATACAGGGTCAAACGCATCGAGAACGCTTCAGTGGGTTGCCTTAAGGAGACTTGAAAGTGACATCAACCTGGTAAAGTCTGCCTTCTGGACTAAAAGTAGTTGTGTGCGAGTCATATCTGCGAGCCATCAGCGGCGAAGGAACAGTTGTCTGGCAACTCAAGAGCCTGGAAACAAGCGTGGAAACCGGGCCACGTAGTCGAGTTCAGTTCTTTCGATCGTTTTGAAACTCAACCACCTTCCAAACCGTACCGAAGGTTGTTTTTTACGACATTTATGTAATAATATATTATGTATGGATAATAAAATTCTATATGTAATATATTTATTTATTATATCATCATGTATATATATATCACAATCACTCCAGTGGGCAAACACAATATAATATATATATATATGCATGTACGTATATATATATCTTGATTATTATTGTATATATATAATCTTATATATTATATACAAGTATATATACATATATATGCGTAATAATCTTATTATTATATATTACGAGTTTCGTCGTCGTTTAATAACTTTGATTTGCCTGTTTTTAGTTAAGAGTATACTATGATATTATGCGTATGTCAACGCCGAGCGACGTGTAACTCCGGCACATCGACAGGCACTTTACAAACGACGGAGAAGTGGTGCAAGGAGAGCATGAAATTAACACACACACTCCGCCGCTTAGCCCTCGGCATGGTGGTGCCTGTAAACGCGCCACAGAGTCTTAGCGTGCGCGCTTCCCCTCAATTGTATCCGTTGTTGTTCGGCAGCCGTTGTGTCGCAACACAAGGAATATCAGCTGACTGCGACTTGAAATGTGCGTTTGCCGAAGCCATACCTTCCCTTCAAGAGCGTCTTAAGAATATAAAGACGTCATTCGGCAGCAAATCTCTAGGGGAAGTGACCGTGAACATGGCGTTAGGCGGGATGAGGGGTGTCCCTGGGTTGTTATGGGAAACGTCCCTACTCGATGCTGAGGACGGCATCCGTTTCCGTGGCCACACGATCACCGAGTTGCAGCAGAAGTTGCCGAAAGCCACTCCATCTGGCGAGCCACTACCGGAAGGTTTGCTCTGGCTTTTGCTTACTGGTAATATACCGAGCAAGCAGCAAGCTGTCAGTCTTTCTGCGGAACTTCAAAAGAGAGCTGAAACTCCCCCTCAGGTATTCAAGGTGCTAGATGCGCTTCCTGCCAAAACGCATCCCATGACACAGTTATCATGCGCAATTATGGCAATGCAACCGGACTCAAAATTTGCTCTCGCATATCAGAACGGGTTGCACAAATCTGACTATTGGGATCCAACCTTTGAGGACTCTCTTGACTGTATTGCTAGATTACCTGGTATCGCAGCAGCAATATACCGCCGTACTTTTCGAAATGGAAGCATCATCGAAGCGGATCCATCCCTCGATTGGGCTGGAAACCTCGCTCATATGATGGGCTATCAAGATCAGGGCGCAAAAGAACTCATGCGCCTCTACATGACAATTCACAGCGACCATGAAGGTGGTAATGTGAGTGCGCACGCAACTCATCTTGTTGGCTCTGCTTTATCTGACCCATACCTCTCCCTCGCTGCTGGTTTGAATGGTTTGGCTGGTCCATTGCATGGCTTGGCTAATCAAGAAGTGCTCAAATGGCTCAATCGTGTCGAAAGTGATATTGGCAGTGATGTCTCTAAAGAAGAGTTGTCACGATACGTATCTGCAACTCTTAACTCAGGTCGTGTCGTGCCTGGCTATGGACATGCCGTACTTCGGAAGACTGATCCTCGTTTCACATGCCAACGTGAATTCGGGCTGAAGCACCTTCCTGATTACCCAAAATTTAAGCTTGTCAGCAAACTTTTCGAGGTTGTGCCTGGCGTGCTGGCCGAAACTGGAAAAGTATCCAACCCTTGGCCAAATGTTGATGCCCACTCCGGGGTTCTGTTGCAATTCTACGGCATAACTGAAGAGAATTTTTACACAGTATTGTTCGGTGTTAGCAGAGCTATGGGGGTCTTGTCACAACTCGTACTTAGTCGTGCGATGGGTCTGCCCATTGAAAGACCGAAAAGTATGACCACCAGGTGGCTTGAAAACAAATTTGGCCAAGCCGGTGAGTGACAAAATCGTGGAGGACTTTGATGTCACCATTAAGAGGACCGTTGAGATTTACCTACAAAAGTGGCACAAACACTTTCGTTTCGCCGACATATTCGAGAATTCTGCTCAGAACCACACACGCAGGACGGTCAAATTGTCCACAGTTTAGAAATCACGTGAGTGTGATCGTATATATATATGGTTTAAGGGCGATTTTTCTTTTATATATCGACTCGCGGAATTGGTCCCCTTCATTCGTTCGTGTCATATGCAGAAGGCTATATTTTATTAAATATATTCTGGATTTCAATCAAGTAAAAGTGTGAACTTTTTAATTTTATTAGTTAATTTAGTAAGATGAGATAATAAGCGTAAGTAATTCAAAATAATATAATCATCAATACGACTTTTATTCCTACGAAATCGTCATGTACCATACGATGGATGATTTATATACGATGGATGATTTTAGTACGACTTTTTTGAACTTCGCGTTTTCGAGCACGGCCGTTTCCACGCCTTCCCAGAGCGCCTTACGCGGCTCTGAAGCCGTTTATGAATGAGAAAATATTTGCAACCGACCAGTGTTCGTATGTTAACCACACTGCCGACCGAAAGTCAACGATATAGGGAAAGTGGTGTATTAACAATCCCTCTCAAGCTATGCGACCCACATGGAGCGAACCTCCGTCCCTCGCTCGTTCCTGTAGAATTATATTATTCGGCATATATCCGATCTTATTACGTACGGGAGTCTTTGGAAAAAAATGTCCTACTCACCTGGTATCGTTAATCAAGGTCGAAGGTCTATTTGTCTCATACATTGTCTCCATTTTCGACATCGTTAACTCAGAAACGTTGGTTTAGCGTTACATATAGTTGGTCCCTTCATTTGGACGAAATAAACCAATTTTCTTGAAGTCATGTGTTGAAAATTTGTCCGATGGTGTTTACTCATACAGGAGGGCATTTATATGTAGTTATTATTAGTCATGTCAATATATCATACCATACCATCCAACCAACAAGTAATATTAATCAGCAACCGATAAATAAATAAACGTACGTACGTAGACAGTAACGCGACGTTCGTACCCTCATCAGATACACCTGGGAACGGACCCACGCAATCACGTTTAACACGACTGTTGCTCGGGCCCTGGAAGATTTTTATTATTAATATGGCATATGATAATAAGTTCCTTATTACGATTGAAAGTAACCGAGATATATTTTGTTAAAAAATACTGCCGCGGAGTCGCTCGGCGGCGCAAACTAATATGGTCGAAGCCTCGGGGCAGGTTACCGACGAGGCACCCGGGAAGCAGTACACTGATGCATGGACGCGACTCGGACTCGACGCTCGAATTTTAAAGGCGCTGAAAAAGAAGGGACATGGTCGCCCGACCGTTGTCCAATCGCGGGCGATCCCTTTGGTATTGTCCGGGAAGGACGTGGTGGCCCGCGCACACACAGGCAGTGGGAAAACCCTGGCATATGTGCTACCGATGATTCATAAAATTTTGCAAAATCAAGATGTTCGCTCGATGAACAATCCCCGGGCCCTGGTGCTTGTTCCAACTCGGGAACTCGCACAACAAGTAAAAAACGAGACCGCCCTCCTCCTTGGCACTTGCGCCGCTTCGATTCGTGCCGGCGAGCTTCCCGGTTCAGGATCAACTGATGGAACATTAAGCGAGTTCGCAGGGGCTCCACCTGAAATAGTCGTTTCAACTCCTGCTCGTGTTGTTCAGTGCATTCATGACGGACTTTTCCCTCCAGGTTCTTTAACGTCCAATTTGGAGTTACTTGTGCTAGACGAGGCAGACCTGCTTCTTTCTTATGGGTACCAGGACGATATCAGGTACATTGCAGAGGCTGTACAACGTGGATGCCAATGTATGCTTCTTTCAGCCACATTTAAAGAGGATTTTTTAAGGATCGGGGCGCTTGTGCTTCATAATCCTGTTCACCTCAACGTAGAAGACGTCGATAAGTTTGATCGAAGTCCCCATTCTTTCTCGGCTGGACCGTTTACCGAAGAACCGCGCATATCCCACTTTACTCTTGAAGTACGCGCCCAAGACAAGTTATTATACTGCATGGCGCTCTTACGCTTGGGACTCTGCGAAAGAAAGACTTTAATCTTTGTCATGCACCCAGATACTGCTATCCGGCTCCGAATATTTTTAGACAAGTTTGGCATATCATGCTGTGCTTTTCACGACCAACTACCAGCAAATTCAAGATCACACGTGCTTCAAGAATTTAACCGCGGCATTTACGACTCCTTGATTGCTGTTGCCGATGATGCACACGTTAGTGAAGACGACTCTTTTGGAAGGTCACATCATGATGATGACGATGATCGAGTTGAAAGACATATCTTGGACAATCTGGACGGGAAGAGGAAGAAAGCAAAGAAAAAAGGTGTATTCAGGCGAAATATGAAGCCTTGCGATTCTGGCGTTGGACGAGGCATCGATTTCAAGCAAGTGAGGACTGTTATAAATTTCGACACGCCTCTTAATGCCGCATCATATTTGCATCGAATTGGGCGCACTGGACGTGCAGGGGAGGCAGGCACTGCAATCACTTTTATTTCGGAGACTGAAGAAAACCGCATGAAGGGCATACATCTCGGACTCTTGGCTTTGGGAGGAAATGCTAATAATATTTCAGATACCATGAGGCCGTTTGAAAGGCTCGCCGAGTCTTCAGTTGAGGCTTTGAGATACCGCGCAGAAGATGCAGCTCGGACTGTTGGTCGAACGACTGTTCGAGAGGCTCGTGTCAGAGAAATTCAAGCTGAGCTTCTTAACTCAGAGCGACTTGCGGCTCATTTCGAAGAGAATCCAGAGGATCTTAGCTTACTGAAACACGATATCAGTCTTTCGAAGCAGCGGGCCGTTCCTTATTTGAGTCATCTACCATCCTACCTGCGTTCGAGCAAAAATGTTGCCAACGAGAAGAATAGAGGTTCATCACTCTCTGACAACTCATGGGACCCGGAATCTTGTGGTGCGAATGTGGAGGCGTCAGAATATAGCATGCGAAAGCGAAGTCGAAAGGTGCCGCAATCGCGCTCATCTAGAAGAAAGAATTACGGCAAGGAGAAGACAAAGCCAAAACTCAAAGTCTAAAACAACTGCAGAAATCGTCGACAGTATTATTGCTGATTGACGTGCATTCGCATGCATGTCTCATCAATTACATCCGTGGTGGGTGCCTTTCTTACTTGTGAAATATGACTTTGGGGTTTTAGGTTCGTGGGAGGCTGGTTTGGGACGAGTTCAAGACGGAGTATTTGATCGGTGGAGCTTCGGTTTTGATCGATAGAGCTTCGGTTAAAGAAGGGCTATAGTTAAGGTTTGAAGCCGAATCTTCATCGATACATCGGTCAACTTCGACGTGTACCAGCGCCTCTTCGGAAGACGCGTTAGTGTTGTTTCTTCGTTCACAAGTGGCGTGCGTGTGGGGACGACAACTACGTGCACGCCGAGCGCAACGAAAAGAACGCCCCCCGCTGAACAGCCGTCGTCCAAAGAACGGAAAGACGTCTCACAACGTTGTTAGTCAGAAATAAAGTAACAAACGATGACCGTGCGATGTAGTCTATGACTTGAAAAATGATCGAGCTCTCGACCAATCACAAGACGAATAAAACCGGATGATTGAAAAAAACCGGGTTGGAATGTGGTGCTAAATGTGATTTGACTCGTCAGTAACTGATACCTTTCGTAACTCGTACGTCCCAAATATACGTACGTATTACGTACCTCTCATTATTATTTATATCATATTTGCATAATAAGATTATTCGGCATAGCCGCATCTACACTATTCGGAAAAGGGTTGACTGTAAAAAATGTCACGCTCACCTGGTATCGTTTATCAAACATCACGGACTATTCGTTCCATACATTGTTGACATTTTTATTTTTTTAATTCGAAAATCTTGGTTAAGCCCTTCATACATTCACCCAGTCCAAGAGTTCTAAATTTCTTTTAACTCGTCAATCATGGTTTAGCTTTCCCACTATCACCGAATCCAAGAGTACCTTTAATTTGATGGTTTAGTTTACGTTATTACGAGTGTAATTAGTTCAACGCATACTACAATTAACCATCTATCCCTCTGAGGCTATGCCGACCCACATTGAGCGAATCACACACAGTCCTCGTTCGATCCTGTAGAATTATTATTATTATTTAATTTATGATATT
>JACLAB010005157.1_pt1 | contig 11302 bp, 7 predicted proteins | sample 8027921 | NCBI WGS metagenome assembly JACLAB01 (sample SAMN15725117, study PRJNA655200) | protist metagenome | isolation source: fluorescence activated cell sorting (FACS) single amplified genomes of... | place: USA: West Boothbay Harbor, Gulf of Maine | collected 2000-07-19
GAGCCCGGACGATACGTGAAGAGCATCACCGAACGGATCGTCGAAGGGATCATCATCGCACTCGTCCTCCATCCAACCATCACCCGCGCGCGCGACGACAACTGCCGAACGCGACAAGGGACGGAGGAGACGCGAGGCGAACGCACAAGGTAGTCTACCTTGTAGACCGTCCAAGGATAGCATTAAAAGATACAATATATGTGATAGTTCACGATTCATGACTCGTCAGTCATGGAGGGACTCTCTAAAGATGCGATATAAATTTTTCCAAGGTCCCCTCTCTTAGTCACCCTAAAAAAGAAATTGCCATAAAGTTGCAAAATTTTAGCTATCTTTTTTTCAGCCTGATACGCTGATAAGGTATCAGCTCGTATCGATACGAGCGGGCCTACGACGAGGAAAAGACATCAATTTTTCCTAACGCGTGCAGTTCATTCATTCAGTGTGAGACTGCCTTCGGCGTGGTTGTTGACGATCCGACACTATACGAAAATAATTGTAAGCAAGATTCTAAGGCAGGCGTCAACCGGCGCTGCAAAACAGAGCGACGCTTAGTCTTCTGGTTAGTACGAAGCATGCGTACGGGTATACCTCCCTCCAGTCTACTACGACGTTGTCTCACAGGTTTGTCGCTGCTTGCGATAATTTCAGTGATTCCTCGCCGTGTCTACGATGGACCTTCTCTAAAACTCGGTCACACGTGTGAAGATACGCTATTAAGATCACGCTCTTTCGAGAAAACGCTGTTTTTTCGACCTCTGTTGACACATGGCGCTTATGGTACGGTGCACAACGCATTCAATTTTACTGCTACGGCCGTATGTGATGAAGAAGTATGCGTGGCAGATTGGCCGGGTGACCATAAATTTGAACAAGAGTTCAGAAATGTGATACCAGCTGTGCCAGCTTCCTTGCACAAAAACTGGCATAGTTGCTGCTCTTGCGCCATTGTTGGACCAAGTGCTCGACTCTTGAAACAGAACTTTGGTCAGCAAATAGATTCTTACACGCATGTCATTCGACTGAACAAGTCTCCAACAACAGGATATGAGCGACATACCGGCAAAAGAACCTCGTTCCGAGTGTGTACTGTTGGCTGCACCCCAGACATGTTCTCGTGGGCAGAAAATCATGGTGTCACTTTTCTGTTTTACATACTACGAGCTAATAGAGACTTACAATGGATGCGAACCGCAAAAGCACGTGGTGTGCAATATGCCGTGCTTACGCCCTCTTGGCACGCAGCAGCAAGAGAACTCTTCAAGCTTTCGAAGCGTCCGACGACTGGGGCTGTAGCTGTTTTGTGGGCATTGAACAGTGGAATGTGCCGTTCAGTTGATCTATATGGATTCTCTGCAGCGTTCGACAATACTCACAGATCGGAGTTTGACTATCATTACTACGAGCGCTTCAGCAAGGCAGAGGGGCTGAATGAGTTGAGTGATTTTCATGAGCCAATAGAGGTCGAGGGTACAGTATACAACAACCTTGCCAGTAATGGGGTCATCCGCATTTTTTGAAGAGAATAGAAATTGGCGCTGTATAAGAGCAGTCCCAATAAGAAAAAGATCGTATTCCCCTAAACTAAGCTCAAGTAGGGAGGGGTGGAGCTGCCTAGATTAATAAAAACAATCTTAGGCTGGGTTTCCAGTCTTTGGCTGGGAAAAACTCATCGCCCCGACATGGCGGTTGACAACTTGTTAGACGACAATATCGAGTACGTCTTCGACTTTACGAGCGCATCTGCGTTCACGAGGACGAGTTGCTTCGTTGTGCTGCGTAAAAATCATTTGGAGGAAGCGGAGAACAAGAAGGAGTTGGGAGGCATGGAAAAATTTTGTACCCATAGATGGTATGGTTACAGAATTCGTTCCGATTGTCATGGGATTTGCAAAAAAACGATACACGAAAGTAACGAATGTTCGCGCTATTCCCACGCACGCGCCGCGATTGCCGTCCCCGCGTCGTCTCACAGCGCGTCTCACAGCACGTGCCGCGTGTGTTGTGAAAATGTGTCAAATTTTGGGCAAGGTAGAAACACCCGGGACGCAGCGGACCGGGTGTGGGATGTCTCTCACAGATGCGAGTCCTGACTCGTCGTATGTGAATGGATTTTCGACAGATTTATCGCTGTTTGATAGTTTAGAAATTCAATACATTATACATTGGTCAATTGATAAAAAGTTGCTTCCCGGTGTGATTTAGCCACCCCCTTCGATTCAATCACCCAAAACTTACGCGAAGGTTCACGATTCCCTCAAGTAGGGAAGTTTAGGGAAATACGATCACAGAAAAAAGGATAGTACCAACAATTTGCTCGGGATTCACGACACCGAATCGGACACCGAGCTGGACGATGTTCCGTACCTGTCAAACTCGACATAGTTCGACACTTTCCGCGAATAATTTCAAGAGCATCGAATATTTCCTGAGAGTCAAGACCGTACCGTTACTCTGAGTTGGGGTGCCAGGTGACCCGCTTAGACCTGATGCGTGATGTACCGCGCGGGATGCTTTCTCAGCACACCGTCACTCTAAGCCAGAAGTATGAAACACGGAGAAGTCGCCGGAGACGTTGGCTGCGACGTTCTATTTTAGTGACTTGTGGTGTTTACGGCGCTTTGACATTCTTAGCCACTCATATTTGTGCCAGAGGACGCCTGTCAGCACTCACGGTGCAGAAGAATGAGCTTTTGGATCTCAGTCACCCCAGAACACCGCTTGTCAGTGAAGGTAGCTATGCTTACGCAACCCTCGTTACTTCTAAAGATGCCCTACCCGGTGCCTTCTTGATCGGTGTGCAATGGAGAGAACTTAACCCAAAATGGGAACGTATTGTCATCATATTGGATGGTAGCGTTCATAGACAAGACACGGACGACTTAGCAAAGGTGTTCACTCGTTTACTTTTCACCTCTTACCAGTTCACAGATTCAGATACTAAAATTTCATTTCCATATTTGACCGGCTGGCTTGCCAAATTTGAGCTGCTGCGTTTACAAGAGTATAGTCGGATACTCTATGCGGATGCTGACATATCAATGTTTCGAGACTGTAAAGAGATGATGAACTTTGAGTACGCTGTTCAAAGGACGTTCGGAGTCTTCTTTGTTCCTTCTACGCTCGACGGTGGCACTTACGTTCTGACTCCAGACCTGAATGCATGGGAAACATTTGTTGAAACAAGCCACAGCATTGCAAACAACAAACGTCTGAAAAGTTTTGTCTATCGTAGCATCGGTGATGCCGATCAAGGCATAGTAGACTTTATTGCACGCGAAGGAATAATCAATTTTACTCGGTTACAACCTACGTTCGTGCAGCTCAAGCGGATCCCAGCCTTGTTTCCAAACCTTTTCATGCCACGGTGTGGTGTGCACTTCTCAACAAGGAAGCCATGGGAAATATGGAGCCACAAAGATAACAAAGCTTTCCTGCCTCTTGTTCTTCACTGGAGAACTGAGTTCACTCGCGCATGCGATCTCAGTCATAACATCCACATGTGTGAGCGCCTTGGTGCTCGTTTTCAACAAGAGAACAGACAAATTCTGAGAGCGACCTTCTTTCAGTGGCTGCTCGGGATGAGACCATTCAACATCAAAGTAGAAAACTACAAACAGGGATGGATTCATGAGCTCCGAAAAGTCGAATTGTTGCATAGAGAAGCGGCTGGAGCAACTCTCTTCGACACTGAGACTTTTGCCAATGAGTGCGAGCTTATTGTAGCCAGGAACTATACTGCATATAATTATTGTGTCAACGAACAGTCCTTTGTCAGTCCTGATCGCATGTGCAATCGCGAAGTCGGATTAGTGAAATTGCATTTCGCAGATATTTTTCCGTATAGATGCACACGAGTCAGCTCTAATGGGCAGATTTTAGACTTGTTTACAGACTCCTTTCTCAGGTATTTGGCACGCACAAACTCGGTTTCGGATGCCGAGATGCGACCATGTATTTACTTGATGGCAAAGATGTGTACTTCTGTTAACCTTAAAATGGAAAACGGAAAGTGGCTACGCAAAGCTAGGCTAGATTTGCAACATATGAGGGTACGACAACAAAAAAAATGAAAAAGCTCAGGCTATACTGTGTGTGTATGGGGGAAGTGCTGGCATGTGGACTCTTCTTCAAGATTCACACTCTTGTTCGTGCCCGTCGCGCGCGTGACATCAGCATTGACGCATCAAGGTGCCAGTTAGTTGCAAGCCATCGAATGTGGATTGCGCAAAAACCAAGTTGCGATCGTCCCTCAGTTGTCAGTGGGGGGTTGTAATCTTTTGTGGGAAAAACGTCACAGCACGCAAGCCGACACGGCACATATACAAAATGGATGCACATGTCCTATTGTATGCGCACACACAGCATAAGATATGCAATCAATTTCGTTATTCTAGAAGTTTCTTTGCTCGTGACCTGACTCAATCTGTGCGTCTACGCGAGCTTTGCGGCGCCACTGCAGTTCTCGGCACATGGCTGAAAAAGAGATTGCTAAAATTCTAAAATTTGGGCCGATTTTCACTCCTCTTGATGAACTGTCTAATGGTTAGGCAGAGCCTAACTACGCGGGCTTCGCCGAGAATTCAGTAATTCGCAATTACCTTTTGGTCGGTCACTCCCGGGCGTCTGCTGGCTCAGAAAACTGGTTGGAGATACTCGGTGATCCCCAGAAGGTGTTGGTTTACGATTCTTCAACCTTTTGTGAGTATTAAAGTAAGCTTGTTGTTCGTTAGTATAGAAAATCATCATTTATTGCATTTTTCGCGTTTTTGCAAGTTGTGCACACGGATGACACTGCACTGGATATAAGAATCGGAAGGGCTCGAATGCTTCAGCGGACTATGTCGCACCTCGACGCAACGTCTGTAGAAGATCTTGAAGCGTACAGGACACGCCGCAACAGCTTGATTATGCATTACAACGGTCTTACAAAGCTTGGCGGAGTAGACCACCTGCATGCCACTCGTCGCAGAGTTGTTTGTAGCGACAACGGAGAGATAGCACACTTGCAGCGCGCCGCAATGTAATGTACATGTATTATTACGCGAGATCTCGACGTGGAGACGTACTCGCTGCGATGGCACGCGTCGTTTACACTCGCTGCAAGCGCACGCTGGGCTTCGATGCGCGACCCGATCGTCGCGGCGTACACTCGGGCGTGACATCTGTAGATGGTACACAAACTTCAGCCTGGATGGTAGCGCCAAGTGTCTGGCACGGCGCATGCTGCGCGTCGCGCTCGCCAGATACGCGTGGAGATACGCGGAGTTACTCTATCACGCATCGTTTCATGGTCTTCATCGCGAGATTAAATCACTTAAAGGAGTTGTTGATATTTCTGTAACTCTAACATAGATTTGTAAACTCCTTGACCATTATCAGTGTGTCCCGCCCAGATCTCAGTTACCCAGGAGCAGTGGCAATCTTTGAGTTCAGTGAAAACTCCCTCAAAATCAATATCACCTTCATGTATCTGTACACCTTCTCCACCAATACCAGTTGCATCAGAAATATGCAAATGTGAAACAAACGGTTTCACTCTACGTGCGTAGTCTACCAAATCTTCGTCGCAACTTTTACAATAAAGCTGTGCGTGACATATGTCAAACGTCATTTTCAAATCAAAATGCTGACAGAACTGTATCATGTCATCTGCAGTCATGAAGCCGTACTGATTCCATTCACCACCCAGATACCAAGGTTTTGGTGGAAGATTTTCCGGCAGTATTTCAATTTCGTCAGGATCATACTTGAGTGCTTCGAAACTCGAGACGGCTCTTCTAAGCAAATCTTTTCTAACTGTCTCTTCGTCCCGTGCTGGATCTAACTGCATGCCGCCAAAGTGCACAACAAGCTTTGGTTTACCTGGAAACTGGCGTGACAACTCAATCGTTTTTGTAATTGTATCTTGTAGAATATTCAAGCTGAGAGTCTTTTGTCGTTCATCTTGGGAACAAATGTCAACAAGCATCATATCTACAATTTCTGGGGCGTGCACGACAAGCTGTGATGTCGCCGAGCAAATACCAGTTGTCGAATCATAGATGTCCTTCTGTGAGCAGTGAAATTCAACAACTGGAGCCGATAGTACGCTGTAGTCGAGAAAGTCATGGAATCTACACTTAACTCCCCACATTTTACTGTAGTTTGGAATAGACCATTCCGCGATTCCTAATGCGTTCGTGTGAAAGTGCGACTTTGAGATACAGTCTCCGGACTTGATCTCCAACACCGCAGGTTTACCCATGTACTCTGATATTTCATGTTGATAAAGTCCCTTCCCTGGTGCTCTCCAAACAAAATCATTTTCTGTCAAAACTTCGCCTTGCTTGAAATCCCTTTTCGCATAAGGAGACAGGCAGAAAGACTGGCGTGCAAGAAGTTCTGCCTGATTCGCAGTTTTATATTTCCCCATACTAGTTTCAAGAATTCGAATTTGTCTTACCATTTCTCGCCACTCATCAGGTTCCATGGACGCTTTATGATCGAGGCCACTTTTACTCTTGTCAAAAGTGATGTGTTTTTCGATAATTCGAGCACCCATGGCCACCGCTGCAACAGGTATAAAGATCCCCCTCTCGTGTCCGGAATATCCAACCACCGGGACATACTCACTGAGTTTTTTCAGATAAGACAGTGAAATATCTTCGTACGGGCATGGATAAGTCGAATTGGACAACAGGAGTGAGTATTGCACATCCTTGGCGTTGAGATATGTGACAGCCGTCTTGATCTCCTCATCCGTCCACATACCAGTTGATATCAACACATGGAGGCGTTTTGCAACCATACGATCGATGAGCTTGAAGTTGAGCATATTGCATGACGCATTTTTGAATGCTACGATACCCCGAGAGTGTACGAAATCGGCTGAGATTTCATCAAAAGGAGTTATGATGAGATCTAGTTGTAGTCGGTTGCAGTGAGCCTGTATTGTATCAAAATCTGTTTCAGATAGCTCGGTGACCTTGAGAGTCTCAATCAAGTATTCAATATTCCATTCCTGTGAATTCGGATCGTCTATGGTGCTTTCGTCGTAAATGCTTGGTAAGTGTCGTTTCTGAAATTTGACGGCGTCCACGCCCGCATCTTTGGCGGCGTCAATCAATCTAAGGGCTGTCTGCAAACAACCATCGTGATTTATCCCGATCTCGGCAATGATATATACATAATCGGATTCCTGCGAAAGAACTTCTTTCAGCCTACGGCCGGGCTCAAACGGTTTCGACGGGGACTGTATGTGAGAAGTAGAAATGTCTCGAGACAGGCAAGTATCAGACCCATTGCTCCTTTCATCATTGGGTTTTAAATTGAGTTTTTGTAATATCTCTTCGTTGTGTAGGGAAAGATCATTCAAAGCCATGCTTTTGATTGTGTCTTTGAAGTCGTATGTTTGGTGCCACCCTAGGTTCTTAGAGGCCTTCGTATAGTCGCCAACAATCTTGGCATTATGTTTGACTTTCGTCAGCTCGCGATACTTTCCTTCTTCAGGTGCGTAAAACTTGGGATTTACCCTCACCCTTACTTCATTGGTGGCATCATCAATGCCAACTTCATCGATTCCAGTACCTCGCCAACGCAATTGAATGCCCACAGTTGAAAAGGCGATTTCCACAAGCTCTCGCACTGTATGAAGCTTGCCAGTACAAAACAAATATTCCTCTGCTGTGTCGCTTTGTAGCATTAGCCACATGCCATTGACAAAGTCGTCAGCATGTCCCCAGTCACGCTCGGCAGCGAGATCGCCAATTTCGAGACAACCCGTGAGTCCTTTAGATATAGCACTTGCGGTGAGCGTGACTTTCCGGGTCACGAAGCTTGGGGGTCTAACTTCAGACTCGTGGTTGTATAAAATACCCGAACATGCAAATATTCCATAGTACTCTCGGTAAAATTGTACTTGTCTCATCATGAAAGCTTTGGCTATTCCGTATGGACTTGTGGGCAAACAGGGCGTGTCTTCATTTTGTGGAGAGTTGACCGGATCTCGACCAAAAATTTCAGAAGAGGCTGCAAAAAAGCACCGGACACGTTCAGTCAACCCCAAATCAACAACATTTGTTAGTAGCCGGATCGGCCCAAGAGCATTTGCGTTTGCGCTCTGCACAGGGTCAGTGACGCCTTTTGCGACCTGTGAAACCGCAGCAAGGCAGTAAATTTCAAGTTGCTCATTAGGCGTCAATGTTCTTCCAGTTTTCAGCAGGACTGACTTGATGGATTCGGTGTCGAATAGATCTAACTCCAAAAGTGTTATACTACCGGTTAGTATTCGAGTTTCTCTATGCGAAGACACGTCTTTGACAGTTCCCCAAACGGTGTAACCCTTACTTAATAATAAGCGGCAGAGGTGGTAACCATCCTGCGAGTGTAAGCCTATGATGAGTGCCTTCCTGCAGGCTGAGTTCTTTGTCAGTTCATTAACATAGTTGTGCCTAAAGCTCGAAGCGGACATGATCCGCGTGCGCAAGCGCGTTATCCTCTAGAAACTTTCAGCGAACTGTGTTGGCTTCCCACGTAAAAGCCTGCACTCAGCTTACGCCACACGCGTTAAATTTTAAAACGCGGTGTTGGTTCTCGTCTGAAGAAGCGCGGCTCTCGGATTCGCCTATTTATTCCGACTAGGGATGAGCCAAGTTTTACACTGTAAATTTTTACAAACCCACTATATCAACATTTTATGTTAGAAATCTGAAGAGTAAAATATGATAGCTTCCCCTAGTTAACCTAGGAAGACTAATTGACGAATTAACACTCATTAATGAACTAATCGATCACAACAAATTGTAATCATCATCACTTATCGACGCACTAGGCCCGATTGATCACAATCTATCAGGTATAGCTCGCATTTTTAAACACTTCAATAGTGTCTCATTTGTGCTTAAAATGAGTTTAAGCTCGAGGCCAGATTCACCTTTCGGCAAGATGTTGCGATTTCCATCGAAAACGAGAAGCCGAATGGGGGTGTTTTTTGAACGACGGTCAGGGTTTAGAAAATTCTACGGGTAAGCAGTGTAAATTCGGACAATCGGACGACCACAGCAAGTCTTTGTCGGCACAGCCATGAAACCACCGACTGCCCTCGCGCGAGCACATCCTTCATTTACCGCTGATTCTGTACGCGAACATCAAATATCAGTCCATCCTTGTACTAGATTCACTCCGTCGGTTCTCAATGGCTTCTCTTCCTGTGCTGATAAATCTGTATTTTTGCTGCCTTCCTTGGATTCCATGGTTCTAAGAGTCTCATAACCCCTGCGACTCAATTTTTGATAGAGTAATTCTCTTATACCATCCTTCAATGTGATACGTGGTTTCCAAAACTTGAGTATGAAATCGTTTGGTTCGTTCATGAAAGAATGTGAGTCTCCTTGAGACTTTCCCTCGATCACTTTTTCATTGATGAGCTTCGCTACATCCAAAATTGTCGTCCATTGAAAACTCGAAACATCAACGATAGGTGGCATATGCTCATAATTCAACATCACAGCTTCCAAGCAAGAAGCACAGTCTGCGCTATGTAGGAGTTGACGCTGTTCACTTCCGTCGGTGAGTAGCTTTATGGTGCCAGTTTTCACAAACGAGTCTATAAAATCAGTTATGGCGTGTGCTTTTAAACCAGGTTCTTGTGGCCCATACACATTCCAAAATCTAGCGGAAACACCACCCAATATTTTCGTGTAATGCTCACCAACCATTTTTAGAGCCCCATATGCAATATTCATGTTGGACATCGTGCTTGAAGCGAAAACGAAACGCTTTCGTGCGAGTAAAGGGAATGTGTTCAGCATGATACGTGAATTGTTGTTCATAAATTGGAGCGTTGGATATGATATGTATTTCGATCCTCCCACGTCGTAAGCCAAGAAAAAGACAAAATCGCTATCATCTATCACGTTTGCAAGTTTAGAAAGTGTTCTCGTACTAGATAAGTCGTGTTCCCTTGATATGAGTATGTCCCACTCTTTCACTACATACCCGCTCGAGATCAAGCGTCTCACAAGCGCACGTCCAATCACACCCCGAGAACCAAGAACTAGAACACGCATTGGAACGGCTTTGCGCTCCTTACACGTGGCCACTTGTGCTGTCGTGGCGCTCTTCCCTTTCTCGATAAACTCGCCGGAGGGACAAAATGTCAAAATTGGCGAATCGTAACTCAGGGCGACTAACAGCAAGCCATTTTCATAACTTTTAGGCCCAAGTTGTGAAAAAAATGGGGGTAACAGCAAGCATTTTTCACTAAAGTTATTGTCACCATCCTAGGTTGGCAAACACTACGTAATAGGTGCCAGTAGACAGTATATACTACAACATACAATTACTCTTCGGATTCCTAGTTAACCTATTTTTTATCTCGCACCGATCCGCGTCGCCGATGCGCGAACGATAAAAAAAAGTACGCGAACGCAAACGAAATGCCATTCTTCATCATTGTGCGAAATTTCAGATCGATCGGGGTCGATACCGCGCGTGGAGACGGATTTTTCCAATAGGTTAACTAGCTCTTGACGGGCGTGATTTCGTAGGAGATTTCTGCGCATCAGCACATCGAGGCACGCACGCGCGTCAAGCGGACTATGCGATCGCAAAGAATGTAATTTACAACAACAAATGTTTGTTCTACGCGATGGTGTCGTCCATGGAGCGATCATTCATGGAAACGTCGGCGTTCGCCTGCGTTGAATTCTCGACGTCGTCGACCGAGAAGCTCCCGCCTTCGGTAACGACGCCGACTTGACTCATGGGCGATCCAGACTGACTCTCCGACTCAGAAGCGTCTGGGGGTGACACCTCTGGATACTGTTGCGCTATGAGCGGGTCGAGCTCGTCCACGAGCCATGCGTGCGACATTTGAGCGGGATACCACTCGCCCGTCACGAAGACGTACATCTTCTCGAGGTTCGCCTTCGTGAGTGCGCGATAATCGCGCTCACCGGGCGGTTTGTTGAGAAGATCACACTCAGTGACTTGATTCACATCCTGTTCGTCTTTTCACTTCCCACTCAAAGATCATCAAGTGCCAAAATGGGCCTCTCTCAGCCACTACAAGCTCACTTTGATGCGCGCTCTTCCGCCGTCATCGCGCGCCTCCCCAAAGTCCCTTTGCGCCCCGTAGATGGCGCACTCGGTCCAGTCTTTGAGTTTCCTCCTCTTCCATCGATTATTGAGTCTTCGTCACCTGGCGTTTGACTCATATAAACGAGTGCGTCCGCCGCCATGTCCATCACTTCTTGCCGCCGCGCTTTGCCCATTCTCTTGCTCAAAACCACCACACCGTTGTCCCCGACGTACCCGCTCT
>JACLAB010007421.1_pt1 | contig 11302 bp, 8 predicted proteins | sample 8027921 | NCBI WGS metagenome assembly JACLAB01 (sample SAMN15725117, study PRJNA655200) | protist metagenome | isolation source: fluorescence activated cell sorting (FACS) single amplified genomes of... | place: USA: West Boothbay Harbor, Gulf of Maine | collected 2000-07-19
CCCGCGAGTGCGTCGAATGACGCGCGAACGCGTGAAAGCGTGCGCGTGAGTGTCGTTCTACGATGTCGGTGCGTTGACGAGGCGATTGCGAGCAAGCGACGCGGCGTACACGCGCGTGGGATGGATGTGTCGTTGGCTTTTCAAACGACTTTTTTAAACGATGACGCACACGATGGGCGAGTTTTGTCGTCGATGGGCGTGCGGTGTGCGGCGCGTGATGTGGCGTAGTGCGTGTACTGATGTGTGTGTGTGTGTGTGTGTGATCGCGATGTAGGCCGTTGAATGCGCGAGAGCGTGCGGAAAAGGTTCCTGAAGTGATTTCTGTCGATGAGGCGTCGCGCGCGCTCGTCGTGGAGAGCTCGAGTGCGAAGGTGACGTCGACGACGACGGCGACGGCGTCGGGGAAGTCGAAAACATCGAGCGGTGATCGTGAGTTTACGTTTGATGATGTTTTTGGTCCGACGTCGACGCAGGAGCGCGTGTATGAATCGGCGGTGAAGCCAATGGTGCGGGACGTGCTCGACGGGTACAACTGCACGGTGTTCGCGTACGGGCAAACTGGTACGGGGAAGACACATACGATGAGCGGTGCGCACGATGCGGAGTGTGATGTGTTGAGTAGCGAGGCGGGAATTATTCCGCGCGCAATGTCGCACGTGTTTGAGTACCTCGAGCGGGCTGAGTTGGAGTACCACGTCAAGGTGACGTATTTGGAATTGTACAATGAAGAGATAACCGACTTGCTTGGACCGCCGCTCGAGGCGGATGGTTCGAATAAGATGAAGCACGCGCTGATGGAAGATGGTAAAGGTGCTGTGACGGTGAAAGGGTTGGAGGAGGTGTACGTACGTAGCATGCAAGAGGTATTTACGGTGTTGAATCGAGGGACAACGCGCCGACGAACTGAAGAGACGTTGTTAAACAAGCAGTCGAGTCGTTCGCACAGCGTATTTAGCGTCACCGTTCACATCAAAGACGTGTCTCCTGATGGTGAGGAGTTCATTAGATGTGGGAAATTGAACTTGGTGGATTTAGCGGGGAGTGAGAACATTTCGAGGTCGGGCGCAAAAGATTCGCGCGCGAGAGAAGCGGGTGAAATAAACAAGTCTCTCGTCGCGCTCGGGCGTGTCATCACCGCCTTGGTCGATAAGCTCGGGCACGTGCCCTATCGAGACAGTAAGCTCACGCGTTTACTACGTGATGCGCTCGGTGGAAAATGTAAAACGTTGGTTATTGCCACCGTATCGCCAGCGTCACATTCGGTGGAGGAAACGCTGAGTACGCTCGAATACGCGCACCGAGCCAAAAACATCAAAAATAAACCCGTGACGAACGGGAAGACGCCAAAGAACGTCTTCTTGCAAGAATTACAAACGGAAATAGACCGCCTACAAAGTGACTTGCACGCCACGCGCGAGAAAAACGGGGTGTACATGTCCAAGACCAACTACGACGCCGAGCAGAATGAGCACATGGCGACGCGGCGGCGAGCAGAGGAGCTCGAATGTGCGCTCGCTTCCACGCAGGCCGAGCACGACAAGGTGACGCGAATGTTTGATAAGACCAAGAAGAACTTTTTACAGCTCAAAGAAGACCACGCTGGGGTTGAGGCACAACTCGGTGAAACGAGGGAAACTTTAGGAGCGACGACGAGTGAATTGCGCGCGACTAGGAAATCCGCCGCTGAAAAGGACTACTTGCTCGGTGAATTTGAAAAGTCGCACCAAGGCTTATCAACAGCCACGAGTCAAATGGCGCGTGACTTAGTCGCCGCCAAATCCGAAGCCACACAGTTGTTTGAGAAAATTTCGCGTAAGGAGAGCGTGATGAGCTCCAACATAGACGCCATTCACGCGTTGAGCACGTCAATGTGCGAACGTTTAGAGGCGCTTGAAAGCGGTTTAGCGGGCATTCAAGAAGTCGAGCGAGATTCACGCGCACACATGAAAAGTGTCTTAGATGATTTCATGAAGCGCAAAGAATCCGAGGTGAACGTGCTCAAGGAGTCCATAGCGAGCATGCAGACGGTGATTGAAACGGCGGCGAGGCGCGCGAGCGAGCACGCGCGCACGAGCATGTTAAAGCAAGCGGATTTACTCACCCGCGCCGCTGAAGAACTACGCGCGGGTGCAGAAATCACTTCTGAAGCCGCCGTTCAAGCCGTTGTCGCCTCTCGCCGTGGATGCGACGAAACCGTCGAGTCGCTCTTAAAGTCTCTGGACAGCGACCGCGCGGCGTTTTCAGATTTAGCCGACGCCGTCGCCGCGACGTCAGAACGCGGCTTTGCAGACTTCATGTCCAAGCACGCGCGCGAACTCACATCAGTCCGCGAACAGTTCTCTACCGAACTCACGAGCGCGGTACGCCAAGACGTCCCTACGGGCGCCACACCCGCGAGAGATTCCGCCCGCGCGTTGCTCGCCGAACCCGTCACTCCGAGCGCCTTTGCGTTTCGCCCAGACGAAGCCTTGCGCGCATACATCCATCCCAACTCCGCCGACCTCACCAAGCGCACCGCGTCGCGCGCACCGCTCTCGCCGCTCAATAATTTAACGTCGTAATAATCATCTGTACATCCTTACGAACGCCTCATCATTTCATGTACGTCAACCGACCCATCCGTTCTCGATACCGCAGCTGTTTAAGTGGCGCTCACGGTGCACGATCGCCATTCTAAGACGCCCCACCGCACACCCGCAACGGTGCGCACGGAATCACACTTCGCACGCCATGGACGGTACGTCATCTGCGATGACTTCGCGCGCACGCATTCGCCCATCGCCTCTCGCGCGCGCGTCAGGAGTTCGATGGACTGATGATTGTGATTTTTGAATTTCGTGTCCCACAGCTGGCGGCGAAAACGTCTACTATGACGACGACGAACCGATGTCGTACGGTAACGCGCTGGCGCAAGACGCAGAATATGCGTCGCGTGTCACCCCGGCGCGCGCCAAGGGGAAATTTATTGATTTCTTGCGAAATTTTCGTTCGGCGCCAGACGCGACGAGCGCGGATGGTCGGTTGACGTATCGGGACGCGCTCGATCAGGTGAATGCGCCGACGGAATTAAAGATATGTTTTGATGATATGATTGCGCACGATGGAGAATTAGCGCGAGAGGTGCGAATGAAGCCGAATGAGTATTTACCAGTGTTGGAGGATGCGGTGTTGGACGTTATACGTGGGTTTAGAGCGGGGAACGGGGAGGAGGAGGAAGAGGAGGCGACGGATGCGCTCGGCGCTCCGTTGCGCGCAAAGGAAACGGTACAGGTAAAATTGACGTCAAAGGAGATTCCTAGACCGTTGAGAAGTTTGAATTCTAATGATGTTGGGACGTTGGTGTACATTCCAGGGATTGTTATCGCGACTTCGAAACCGAGAACCAAGGCGAAGGATATGGTGCTCGAATGTAAAGGGTGCAAGAATACGATTTCGTTGAAGCTCGCGGGTGGGTATAGTGGGGCGAACGTGCCGCGATTTTGCAATGCTGCGGTGTCGCGTGACACTGAGGTTGGGCAGCAAGCTAACGCGTGCGGTACGGACCCGTACAGAGTCGTTCCCGAAAAGAGTTCATTCATCGATCAACAGAATATGAAGTTGCAAGAGAATCCCGAATGCGTGCCGGCGGGTGAAATGCCGCGACATATGTCAATTTTAGTTGAGCGTGCGATGGTATTATCCATCGTTCCAGGCACGCGCGTCAAGGTGATGGGTGTGTATGAGACCACAAGCGGGGGTGGGGGTAAGCGCGATCGTGGTGGTGGTAAAGTGGCGGTACAGCACGCGTACTTGCGCGTCATCGGTATTGATGAAGAGACAGAGGGCGCGCGAGGTGATTCGCACTTTACGGATGCCGAACACGTAGAATTTAAGTCGTTCGCGCAGCGTCCGTTCAAGGAAGTGATCAAAGATATTCGTTCACGCATTGCGCCCGCAATTTACGGCAGCGATGACGTCAAGGCGGCGGTGTCGTGCTTGCTCTTTTGCGGCTCGCGAAAGCTGCACCCCGACGGCACCGCTCGGCGAGGCGACGTTAATGTGTTATTGCTCGGTGATCCATCCACGGCAAAGTCGCAATTTTTGAAATTTGTCGAACGTACCGCGCCAGTGTGTGTGTACACGTCTGGTAAGGGTTCATCCGCCGCGGGTCTCACCGCTTCGGTGATTAGAGACGCCAACGGCGAATTTTACCTCGAAGGCGGGGCGATGGTTTTAGCAGACGGCGGGTGTGTGTGTATTGATGAATTTGACAAGATGCGTGACGAAGATCGCGTCGCCATCCACGAAGCCATGGAGCAACAAACAATTTCAATTGCCAAGGCTGGGATCACAACCATGTTGAACAGCCGAACGGCGGTACTTGCCGCGGCGAACCCACCGAGCGGACGCTACGACGACTTGAAGACAGCGCAGGAAAACATTGATTTACAAACGACGATTTTGTCTCGTTTCGATATGATTTTCATCGTTCGAGATGAACGGCTATACGAGCGTGATATGCTCATTGCAGATCACGTGTTGAACATCCACGCCGGGGGTGGGGATGAAAGCGAAACGGCCGCCGATCCGCAGCAGGAAAAGGAGCGCAAATTTTTAAAGCGCTACATCGAGTACTGTCGCGCGATGTGCTCGCCCAGAATCGGTGAACGCGCGAAAGGCATGCTCGAGGACTCCTACGTGAAATACCGTGAGGAGATGCGTGAACGTAAGCGCACGGGTGGCCACGCTGCGGTACCCATCACCGTGCGTCAACTCGAAGCCATCGTGCGCATCTCCGAGTCGCTCGCCAAAATGTGCCTACAATCCCAAGTCACCGAAGAACACGTCCAAGAAGCTTTACGCCTCTTCGAAGTCTCCACCATCGACGCCGCTCGTTCAGGCGTCGCCGACATGGTCGTGCTCTCCCCAGAACAACGCGAAGAGCTCCAAGTCGTCGAAACTCAAATCCGACAAAAGCTCGCCATAGGCGCGACGACGTCAAAGCGTCATCTCATCGACGATCTCGCCCGCGTAGGCGTCAACGAATGGGCCGTCACCCGCGCCCTACTCATCATGACCCAGCGCGGCGACGTCCAGGAACGTGCCGAAGGCAGGCGCGTCACCCGCATGCACTAGCACCACACTACACGCGCCGTACCCGTCGTATATAATGTCAACGCGTCGTCAATGTCAGATGTCAAAATCTAGACTGAGATTTCGTTCGTTATCCACTTTAATCGACACCGATAGCCCGCACTTTGCGCCTCTCGCCGCGACAAAACACTTTGCGTCCTCGCGCGCGCGACGCTTCGCACACACATCATCACCATGCTCGCCCTGCCGTGCGCATCCGTGCGCGCATCCGCCGTCGGCGCGCGAACGTCGTCACCCATGCGATCGATGTCGATGACGCGATCGCGCCCAGTCGTCGTCGTTCGCGCCGGGGATTTAGAGCCGGATAACATCTCCGTGCTCGTCTGCGGCGGCAACGGCGTGGCCATGGATGTGTTTCGTCAGCTCACCGCGGCTGGCACGTGGGCGACGTGCTTGCAGAGACACGAGACGAACAGAAAGGAGATTGAATCCGTGGGAGGGTTCTTGGTGAAGGGCGACGCGTTGCGCGAGAAGGATGTGGCCAAGGCGATGAATCAAAGCGATGAGTACGATGCGGTGGTGAGCACGATTGGTGGCACGCCTGCGGATCCAATCGCGGATAGCGCGGCGAATATCGCGTTGATTGATGCGGCGGCGGCGAAGGGGTGCGGGAAGTTTGTATTGGTGACGAGCATCGGGGTTGGGGATTCGGCTGGGGCGCCTCCGCCGAATGTGTACGACGCGTTGAAGCCGGTTTTGATTGAAAAGGATAAGGCGGAGAAGCATTTAATGGAAGTGAGCGCGAAGACTGGGATGCAATATGTTATTGTTCGACCTGGAGGGTTGAAGAGTGAGCCCGCGACGGGGACGGCGGTGTTGACGGAGGATAAGCGTGTGTGCGGCGCCATTCATCGCGAAGACGTCGCGGCGTTGGTTATCAAGTGCATTTTGAAGGAGAAGGCGAATGGCAAGGTATTATCGTGCGTGGATCAAGCGCAACTTCTTGACCAACCGGCGTTCGAGCCGTTTGTCGTTTAAGTTGTGATTTGCGGTTACATTACGCATTCGCTTGACGGTGAAAATGTCCGCTGAGTCGCGACGCGCGCGAACCAACTGATGGATTAATATTATTGATGATGATTGATAGATTTTCCTTGTGATTAAAAACAAAAGCGAGTTCATCTAGTTTCACGTCTACTTGTATGATGGTATATGCGTTTGTACAACAGGAACAGGAATAAATATAGAGTCGCGCGCCGTCGTCTATCATCGCGTGTGCGCTGGAACGAGTTTAGACTTCAACTCGCTACTCAAGCCCTCCAATTCGTCATCCGTAAAGTTAAACAACGGTGGTAGCGGACTACCATCGGGTAACTTTGTATCCTCCTCGCGTAACTCATCAAAGTATTCGTGCGCGCACATATTCAAACCATCGAAACGATCCTCTGGTTCGTACACAAGAATTTTAGCAATCAACGCGAGCGCTAACGGGTCGGTATTCTTGGAGAACACCTTTGACCACGAATGGGGCTTTATTTGAGGGAACTTGAACTCTGTGTAGTGCGGATTCATACTGTTGATTTGTTCTCGCGTGGGCGTTCCTAAAATTTTGATAATTTCCACCAACTGATCGACGCCGCTATCGCCAGGGAAGAGAGGCGATCCGAGCAACAACTCCGCCATGACGCAACCCGTGCTCCAAATATCAATCGCCGTCGTATAATGCGTCGCTCCAAATATTAATTCGGGTGCTCTGTAGTATCTTGAACAAATGTACGAAATGTTCGGCTCTGTGGGCGCCAAAATCTTTGCGCTTCCAAAGTCACAAATTTTAAGCACGTGCGTCTTGGTGTTCACCAGCAAATTCTGAGGCTTGATATCGCGATGACACATCCCAAGCTTGTGTACGCTCGCCAGCGCGCGCGCCATCTGATACGTATACAACTTCACTAATAACCCAGGCACACGTTGGTTGTTTTTATGATAGTGCTTGCCGATGCGGTACACGGTGTCGGGGACGAATTCTAAAACCAAGTTCAAATACACCTCATCCTCCTCCGTGGTGTGATAAAAGCTATGTATCAATTTCACCACGTTCGGGTGATCCAACGCTTTCATTATGGCCAACTCTCGATTCTTAAATCTCTTGTCCTGTAACACCTTTTTAATTGCCACTGTTTCATCGTTTTCCCGACACCGCGCCTGGTACACGACGCCAAACGACCCGTTACCCACCACGCGCACGGTTTCATAGCTACAAAATTTTACACACACGCGTCAGTCTCGCGCACATCCCCGTACGATCGAACACACACACACACACACACACACACACATCACACACGCAATCAACGCGCTCGAGGCAACAGCGATATCACACGACGCGCGCGCGCTGAAATTAAACGCACCTAATGCCCGCCGCGCTCGTCGGCGCGCCATCCTTCGTCGCCCCGGTATATATCACGTGTCCAACCTCATCAGGATCGCCTTCAATCGATAACGTCTCATACACCTACGACATCACACCACGCAACAAAGCCCTACATCGTCAGTCGCGAGTCACGCGTACGACGAAAGAATTCCAAAAAAGTGTTCGTTTAAACGTCTCTTCGTCGCGCCCATGCGCTGGACGACATTCGCCGCGACGCTGTGCGCGCGCACACATCGCGCCATCACCCGCGCTACACGCACCGCATTCGGTTCCGCCATATCCGTGATCGACATGGTCCGCACGCCGTCCAGCGACGACGCCGCGTCGTCGCTCATCCGCGCGCCGTGCCGCGGGGTCGCGTCCGCGAATGCGACGTCGAATGACGATGTCGAATGTGTGTGATGCTCGCTCGAATCGCGCGCGGGTGTCTGCGTGCGTGCGTGCGTGTGTGTGCGTGCGTGCGTGCGTGCGTTGTGTGCGTTCGCGACGCGTGTCGGTCGTCGTATGCGCGGTCCGCGCGAGGCGAGCACTGTCGTCGTCGTCGCGTCGACCGTCGGTTCGTTTCGGACCCATTGTTGTGTGATGTGATGTGATTGACCAATGATGACCAGGAGATTCGAGTTTCATGTGTGTGTACCCCTAAGATACATGATTGGTTATGAACCAAAGATGTGGTTGTGTGTACCCTATACGCGTGACGCCGGTCGCGTCACGCGCCGATGGACGCTTGGAGAAGACCGTGATTGATTCATTCATTCATCCGCGTTATTCGACGACGCGCGCGAGAACACGACAGGAGAGAGAGCAAAGAAACTCCCAAAACGCGAGCATGGCAGCCAAACACCCATCCGTGAAATGGGCCGAACGCGAGGACAAGGTGTACATGACGTTCGAGCTCGCCGATGCGAAGGATGTGGAGATTGCGATCGAAAAGGACAAGATTACGTTCAGCGCGACGAGCGGGGGGGAACAGTACGCGGAGACGATTGCGTTTTATAAGGCGATTTCTAGTGAGAAGTCGACGTATGCGGTGACGGGTCGGCAGGTGTTTTGTGTGCTCGTGAAGGAGGACGCGGAGTGGTGGTCTCGTTTGCTTCCGGCAGCCGCCGGGAAGATGAACAACGTGCACGTGGATTTTGACAAGTGGGCGGATGAGGATGACGATGAAGCACAAGATATTGATACGAGTGGGTTCGATATGCAGTCTATGATGGCGGGCATGGGCGGTGGTGCGGGCGGTATGCCCGGGATGATGGGCGGCGGCGGGCCCGGAGGCGGCGGCATGGACATGGCGGCGTTGCAAGCGATGATGGGCGGCGCTGGTGGCGCCGGTGGCACTCCGGATTTCTCATCCATGATGGGTGGTATGGGCGGCGGCGCGGGCGCCGGCGGCGCCGGCGGCGAAGAACCAAGCATGGATGAGCTCAAGAAGTTAATCGCGAACATGAAATCGAGCAAGGACGAAGGCGGTTTGGGCGCCATCGAAGAGGAAGGCGACGAGGACGACTTGCCCGAGTTGGAATGAGAATGAAGATAGATCCAGCGTTTTAATTTAACGCGCGATTGAGATCGAGATTACGCGCGCTGCTTTGTTCTTTGGTTGCGCTACAAAAAAAACAGATTTTGAATTTGAATACTCGATTACAAACTCCGAATGATGCGTTTCCTTGGCTGCGCGCGCGCTATGATGCTCTCCGACTAATGCGACTACTGCGCCTTCTTCTTCGACGACGACTTCGCCATGGACTTCGCGCGCTCCATCGCGGCCGCGCGTTCGCGCGCCAAGCTCACGCCTCTCGCCGCCGCTTTTCCCTGCGCCTTTGCCTTTTTCGCGCTCTTCGGCTCTGGAAGCAAGAACTTCACCATAAACCACACGCTCAAGCAGCCGAGCGCGCTACCGAGCACGTAAGGCGCCATGGCATGGATTGCCTCCTGGGACGTCGCGTCGCCCATCACCACGTGCGAAGCAATCACCGTCGCCGGGTTCATGTAGCCGCAAGAGTACGCACACCCTTCAGCCACAGCCGTGGCGACGTAGAACGCCGAACCAAGCATGGGAAGCAGCGCCGTGGGGAAAATTCCCGGCGCGAGACCGGCAAATACAAAATTCGAAGTTGCCACGGCGGTTTCAGCCAGCGTCGCGTCGCGCAACGACCCCGCCGGGACGACGGCGCTCAACGCAGTCATGCCCGGGAAATACGCCGGGTACGCCGTCGTGGCGTACGCGAGCGCACCAAACGCCAAAACGTGTCCGAGAATCGACGCGAATGCGCCGACAACGCTCGCGAAGACGCTGACTTCACCGAGTAATCCGCGCAACGCGTACACGGTTGGATTGTTGAACGCTCCGCGGGACACCGCGACGTAGGACGGCGAGAACACGAACGCGAGACACAAGAAGATCATCGTCAAGAAAGCCATCTGATTGTTGTAGTTGTTGACGCCGATGATGTACCAGGGCAAGCGCGAGAGTAACTCGACTTGGACTTCTACCAAGAGCAACGCCGCGCAGACAAGGAAGGAACTTAAGACTTCAACCGCGGGTGGGGCGACGACGACCTTGGTTATCGAGACCGCCATGGCGCGCTTTATGCGTCTGTGTGTGTGCGCGCGCGGAGAGGGTGGTGCGCGGGCGCGTACTGCGGTGCGGCGTATAATGACGATGTCACTCGAGCGCAATGGTTGCGTTGTTTGTTTCCAGTAGAAAATTACAAAGGCTTTTATATTTTTGCGAGCGAGCAAAGAGCAAAAGCGGATTTACGCCGACGCCACGGGTTCAGCGGTAACAACTAAGTCAGGGTGGTTCTTCAACACAATAGGCGCGCATCGCTCGCACAATTGGGAGTGCTTGGCGTCAGCGCCAACGAGGGTGGAGAAATTCCAGCATCGCGCGCACTTGTGACCCGCTGCGCGACGGACGCCGACAGAAACAGCGCCCGCACCCGGAATGTCAACGACAGATTTAAAATCGCATCCAGCCACAGCTTCGTCGCCCGAGGAGACGATTTCGACGTCAGAGACGATGAATAAATAGCGCAACTGGCGCTTAATTTCATCGCTCGTCAATTTTGCGGCGAAATCGCTGTCGGTGCAGTGCACGGTAACCTTGGCTTCGAGCGATGCCCCCAAGAGCTTCGCCGTGCGTGAATCCTCAATCACCTTGTTCACAGTGTCACGAATTTCAAGGAAAGAATCCCAGAACGCAACTTCGCTGGCAGGAAACTGAGACCACGCCTCGGGTCGTTTCGGCCATCCGCGCGTAAACACGGAAATCGCGCCATCCGGCTTGTCGTATGGCAGCGCTTGGTACGCCTCCTCCGCCATGTGCGGCGTCAGCGGCGCAATAGCGGCAATCAGCCGTTCGACGATTGCGGAAACGACAGTTTGGCACGCACGACGCTCGATGTCAGATTGTTCACCAATGTATAACTTGTCCTTGCTGACGTCCAAGTACACGTTTGATAAAAATGTGGTGAACGACGTCACCGCGCTCACAACTTGACTGTACGTGTACGAATCATACGCCTTTTCAATATCGCTCATGGTTTCATCTAAGCGTTGTAAAATGTACTTGTCAAATGCCGGCAAGTTTTCATATGCCACCGCTTCAGCCGGATTGAAGTCATCCAACACGCCCATCAAGAAGCGAATCGTGCCTCTGAGCTTGCGATACGACTCGCTCGTTTGCTTGATGATGTTCATGCCAATATTCACATCACCCGTGTAATCTGTGCTCGCAACCCAGAGTCGAAGGGTGTCGGCACCGTAACCCGGTTCAGTCTTCTGGTTCTTACCACC
>JACLAB010001345.1_pt1 | contig 11300 bp, 16 predicted proteins | sample 8027921 | NCBI WGS metagenome assembly JACLAB01 (sample SAMN15725117, study PRJNA655200) | protist metagenome | isolation source: fluorescence activated cell sorting (FACS) single amplified genomes of... | place: USA: West Boothbay Harbor, Gulf of Maine | collected 2000-07-19
CGTGCAGTAATTTGGATGATTGTTATTATTTTTTTGGGTCTAATTACCACCACGTACGAATTGAAATACCTTATTCATCTAAATTATACCTGATAATGCCACCAAGATCTCGATCCCTCAAAAAGACCAATTTGAAAGAGAAATTGACTGAGGTGGGTGGTGAAAAAGGTCAGGGCACACTTGAAGTTTTGTACGAGAACTACATCAACCCCTTTGTGGACTTCATCTTGTTCAAGATCCCGCCAGGCCCTCGCTTCATCCCCACCGCGTACATTGTGAATCTAATGAAGGGCGGTACGCTTCCCATGGGTCTGTTTCTGATGAAACGATTTAACAACTACTCATGGGCAGCCCATTTAATTATAGCCCTGCACGGGTCTTATGGTATGCTGTGGTTGACCAAGCACTTCATCTTCCCTGACGAGCACTGGTGGACCAAGGGCACTCTATTTAGCGCTTTTGGAGTGGTTCTTCCCGCGCTGATCCTGTACTGGGGCCCCATGTACTTCATCATATCCAATACGAGTTACGAGATCACTCCAAAAGACATGCTAATCGCTGTCTTTATGTACGTATTCGGCGCAGTCTTGATGATGGCATCTGACACCCAGAAGTACTTTGTCTTGAAAGCGAGAAAGGGCTTGATCGCAGATGGATGGTTCAAGATGTGCCGCAATACCAACTATGTCGGGGAGATGCTATTGTACGTGTATTAGTGAAATTTGGAGGGCTATGGCTCTATGCCATGACTGTTATATTCAATGCCTAGTAACTTAGACGAAAGGTTTGATGTACCTCTATCGCACCTCCAGTTATTATGCGCATACAGTACAAACATCATACCCATAATGAACCTCAAACATCCTTCATAATAATTCTATAGATACGGCAGCTTCGCCTATCTGACCCCCGCGGAATCCTTCCACCTGCCCTGGATGTGCGTGAACACTGACGAACTTTAGCGGGCTGTATCAGTACACCATGAGTATCATGCTCTATACTGCATGATTCATTTGAAAGTCCTTATCTAGCTATAGCATATACTTGAGTATCATGACGTGCGGTAGATGTGAAAGGTCTTATCATACTAATAACGCTCCCCAAACTTCGTTATCATTTACAGGTACTACACATTCATATGGGGTATCATCTTCGGCTCCCGCTGGATCCAGAAGGAATCCTCATTTAGGAGAAAAGGGGTGGCTGGCGAGAAGTACGTGAAAGAGTCTTTCATGGTTCTGCCATGGTATGTGACCCTCCCTCTTACGTACTTCTTTTTCAAGGTCATCTGGTTCGACAATTTGATGGGCTAGCGAACTCGATAATTGGAATGAAATTGTACGTACATGCTATGCTGCTGCTATACATAACGATATGAAATAAAGCTTCATATGACATAAAATAAAACACTCTGTATTTTTATCAAATCACATTTTTTTTCTCTGTCTCCATATTTTCCTCCCTACGAGTGAACGCTGTTATTGATCTCAAACCAATCTATATATTCCCTAATTTGGTTGTTGTCTGGCTTCGCGTCGTGCTGCCATATATTCATAGAGTCAAACCTATCTGTGACCTCCAATCTCGCCTCCGACCCATTCCCACTCTTCGTCACGCAAAGTCCGTGCACATTCACTCCACCTACAGACAGCATCATCTGCTCCCCCATCAACTCACGACCCCGAATCGCGCTAGTCATAGTCCCATCTTTGCCCTTCTTCACCTGGAAGAAGGATTTTACCTCGGTTGGGCCGTCATAAGACATGCCGCAGGGCAAATAGTGAATGGATGCCTCGTTGGTCTTCTTCCTGTCAACTTCCATATCAGTACTAATCCTACAAATTCCTTTTTAGAAAGAACTACAGCTGCACTTATGTTCAAAAAAGTTAAAAAAAAGAAAGTAAACGTACGGTAGGTAGAGCCGAGCGTGCTGAAGCGAAGACCAAAATAGCCGTGCCGTAGTAAGAAGATGATACGAGCCAGCGGGAGTGGATTAAAATTGGGTAGATATGCGCTAGTCGCCAGTCAGAGGGCGTCTTTGTCTACTTCTCTCGCCTGTACGGAAGGATGGAGCGTGTTCCCTCGTGAGCGCGAAGGAAATATCTACCCTGTCAATTGGAGTTTAAATGAGGACGGCGTAGTTCCAGTGGGGGATGCATTTCAGAATGCTCGTCTGCCTGTGCTTACCTCCAGACTGGAGGCCAAAGTAGAGAATGGAAAGGTTAGCGTAAAGAAACCTGTTTTCGAAGGAGAATATAAAACCCTTGAGGCAGGAGATGGTATGGATCACTCCGAATTTTCCGACGTATTGGCCAATCAGCAGGCACATTTATCTTCGGGTGTAGAACTGTTTGTAGAGGATGCCGCCGTGGGTGCCTCTGGAGTAAGCCGTTTGGGCGTGCGTGTAGTCAGTGATTGCCCTGCTACCGCTCTCATCGCACGATCCCTATTGATCAAAGTCCCAAGCCGCGCCATCGACCACCGCGCGCGTTTTGACGGCTGGAACCTGGATGAACGCTGGATTGGCGCGCCTGAGGGTCATTTCGACGCCGTCACCGACGAATATATCAACGTCAATGCAGCAGATCAGAAGTCCAAGGGCCAGAGACCGATTGTAGCTTTCGTTGGTACGTGCCATGTACCTGCTAATTTAGTGACTATGTTTTAGGGGACTGTAGAAAAGTATAGAGGACTTAGAGGGATGTGGAGGATGTATCTCTACACCATAACCATTACCAACCCCCCTATTTTCATAATTTATTCATCATTTGCAGGAGGGACAGGGTCCCAGAGCGCCGTGCAGTTCGTGGAGCGTGATGGGGCTATAGTGGGCTCTAACGTCAGTATAGGCGCTGGTGCCCCTGTACGAGCCATGATCGATGCCATTGGACATGCGGCCAACGTGGTCATGACGGAGCAGTCGGAGGATGGTACGTGCTGTGCCACTACTGACGTGCTGTAGATTTACGAGTTGTATCTCTGTACCATTGGTATCACATCAAACTGAATGCTTCATGTGATGGTTTATTATAGATCTGTTACAATTTTGATTATCATGAACATTGAATTCAACCGTCATACTAATTTCGCTTCCGAAACATCCATCCCAATCCACAGGCATAGCCGTGTCCTCCGCATCCATCGTGTCCAAGAATGGCAGCACCATACTTATCGTGGGAGCCGATGACAGCGTGGTGGAGGCCGCGCTCAAGACAGGTAAGTCTATGTATAGTACACCATACTATCCTTTGCAATGTTTGATGGCCCATGAAAGCTGGGACGTACTTCTATCTTGTGTATGAGTAGCATGACGTGCGGTAGATGTGAAAGGTGTGATCTAGTTCTATCTTGTGTATGAACACTATGACCAGTGATACCATTGTCATTCTCACATCGTCACTACTCCACTGCATACATTCCTTACCATGCGTTACAGGCGTGCTGAATGGCGCGTACAACAACCTGATAACGAATTATGGTGTCTCAGCCTTATGGGGTGGCGTAATCAGTGGAGTACCTTCCGGTAAGGGCTTATTGATCTCTAGAGGGATGCAGACATGCTATAGATGTGAGGGGTAGGTCTTTAGAAGGCAATAGCTCTATCTTATGCAAAAAACCACGTAAGTGTAGTGTACACACCACCATCGTACTCACGTCACCGCATATAATTCATGCATGATTTTCGTACCCATAGAGCCTCCGTCTACCCACCGACTCTCCACACCTCATGTGGTGAACGGGAGCACGACCGCGGTACACTTGCAGGTACGTATACGTGGCAGTTGATCTTTACGGGCCGTCTATCGCTCTTCATCATCATACTCATGCAGACCCTTGCATTTTATCCATTATTACTCTACAGCCCGACAACATGGTAGCACCTGCTGCTGCTGTGGTGTTCTATGAAAAGGTAAACAAGCGTGCATAAACTTCAGAAGGCCATTTCTCTGTACCATGGCTATATTATATTTGTTGTTTGTGACTAATTTGAATGATTTGGTGCAGATCCATCCACCGCACATCACGATGACCATTCCACACAACCGTCATCCTCACATCGACCCCCAATCATCTATTGTACGTCACCATCACATTCACACAGGGGGCGGCAAAGAAGGCACTTACGACCGAACAAGCCGTGGCCAAGATGGTGGAGCTGACTGACGAGTCTAAGACCGAAGTCATTAAGGCTATTCTGAAGGGAGCCAAGTGCAGTATCGTGGGGTCAGCAGCCGATGCGGTGGTTTAGATAGTAAAAAAGCTAGTAAAGTAGTTTTAATCGAAATTATTTCTTCCTCAACATTTACACTACACCACCTCAATGTATATTCATTCACTCAAAATTTTACGGCCGATAGCAGTATTCCTCCTTACATATATCCATCATATTTTTTACTCACTCTTTTCTGTTCCATATAAACCATGCATGTATCCGTTACTCCGAGAATGTGTTTCCGATCATCTCCAGCGCCATACGACATGACTCCTTGACCCGAGTGAGGTTCCAGCGGTGATCTAAAGCCATTATGTACTGCAATAGCGACAGCCGCAGACACGGGTTGTGGTTGTCCAGAGCTTCCACCAGGGCAGACAGTCCCACCAGGTACTTTTTTTTTTCCGCACAAGCCCCTACCTCCAATAGAGTGTCTCGGAATGCTGTGCGATTCTGTACCGCCCTGCCATTCAGAAAGGTCACAAGACTAGGGCCTACTGCGTCGGTAGTATCCTGCTGCTGCTTGCGCCAGGATTCGAGCCTACAGTTTTGGTTGAAAGTGTTTGCGGATGTTTAGGGAAGGCACAATATTAGTATGATGACAAAGCCACTTCGTATGGGTTACATGAATCATGGTATAGACTTAATAGACTTAAGGCTGCCTTCCACATCGCTTACCTGAACAGCAACGAGTTGGACTGGGTAATCCAGTCCGACAACACAGCCGTGGCTTCATTCAATCGACACCTCGTTTGCCCCGTAGACAAGGCGCCTATGGCTCTGTAAGCTCCGACAACCACCAACATTTCCGGAGAACTTTCCCGTATCTGGCGAGACAGGAAAATTGTGTCTGATTAATGCAGAGTTAATTATAGCGTATTTGTAAGCATTAGTATGGTCCTTGCTGCCATAGTTATCGAAGTGCTATGGATACAGATAGAAAAGCCTGCCTGCGACACTTATACACACTAAAAATGCTCTTACCAGGATGGAAGTATTCATATGGATCGTGCAGCACAGAGGGGGCACCAGCTCGGGCGATCTGTCACGGCGGATAGGGTGGTGGTGTTTGGGGTGTTCGGGACATGGTGAGCACGATGACAGGATTGATTGTTCGTGATATAGGTGGGACAGATACGCAGCCCTCTGGGGTGCACCAAGGCCATACTACATACCATCTCTGCCGATTCTACATTCCCGGCTTCTACCGCGGCAGCCAAACCTAAAGTGATCGCCTCCCCGATGCACAGGATCTGAGAGCCGGCGTCCGAATCACCATCGTCATGATCATTGAGATCCTGATTACAAATGGGGGTGGCGTCGGAATCATGGAGATTATAGGGTCTTTCACTTCCAGGGCCATTGGGATAGCAAGACCATTGGAGCCCTCGGTGAAGCGAGGCGTTATTATTATCGGTTAACCCGTTGCTACCCCTGTCCAGCCTGCTATGTATTTCATCATGCTTATTGTAACTATCTTCGATAGTACCATGGTTACTCTATGGCGAGAGGGTTGTAGGTGAAATATTAGTCATCATATTAGAGTCCATTGCATTGTATGCCATACTCATGGTTTAGAGCAATGACCCTTTCAAAACCAACTACCCATGTACGGACGGGCGTCCGTACGTACCATCAGGGTAATGCCATCCTCCAGCCAGCCATCCCCCGTGCCTACTTCTGTAGAGCTTTCACCCCTGCTGTATTTATCATCTTTACTGTCCTTACTCCCTATTCCGCTTATGCTGCCCAGACCGATTATCCCTTTATCCTTGCTTTCGGACTTGATTTCCATTTCAGATGGCCACACACTATTATTTACGCTGACCTCCTGGCCCCAGTGCCGCAGTGGCTCCTGGTCGCGCTCTATGGCCTGTACGTACGTTAAATACGGAATGGTAGATCATGGAAAATGCAAATTCTGAGTGTGTTGTTGCATGCACTGATCGTCTAACTTGCGGGCAAGTTAGAGATTTATCGCAGCTTCAATGTGAGCTGCAAAGCATTAGATGACACAGCAGCAGCACGGAAATAGCCCCCAAAGACAGACCACTCATACACATGCCTGCAGCAGTGTCTCCATGGCATCTAGCTCACACCCATAGGAGCCGTAGAACTGCACAATAACGCGAAGAGGAAGGTATGAGTATAATGGTTAGTTGTAATGGTCATGGAACGAAAGCGCTTCATCCATCGCACGTCATGATACTCAAGGGTAGGACAGAGCTATACCATGGCGATCGAATGAACCCTAAGATTTCAAAAAGCACAATAATGGTACAGAGATACATCTATACCACGTCAATACTCTGAATATGTTAACAATGGCATGGATTTATAGCTCTTTGATGTTCTAGTACTTACCTGCATGATGGTCTTCTTAGAGAAACTCTTATTTTTGGAGAAAGCATCACGACCATTGGGACTGTTGAATGGGTCGATCTGCAAGTCGATCCTCGCTGATTCAGAGTACTTGTACTTGATATTGTTAGCATTCTCAGATCCGGCGATTTGTTCTTTTTTGTTCAACTTGTTGGAAGAGCGCGGTATGCGCACGTTTCCCACGTACACGTCATCGTCCTTGAAAGCCGTACTGCCGTCAAAACTACCAGCACGGAAGGGCCTGCATAGTAACGAATACAGGCAAATAGGAGGTCAATATGCGCATTTTTGCTGGGTGTTGCAAGCTTACATGCATTTTTATACCCACACCGAAACACATGCATGCATATCTAAACGTACCTACACAAGCGCACGGTGTTCTGAACGATCTCACGTTGCTCTTCCGGGCTCAGATACCTGATTGGTGCGTTTCTATGACCGATTACGATGTATATTGAAGGGTGACAATGAGTATGTTGGCGTGGTATGATGCTCATGGTGCAGCATGCACCTCTATGAAATCATCTCTTATCATTCACCTACCCCCCCTTTTCCATGACAAATATGGGTAAACGAAGCCCGAACCGACGGAGAGAGTCCCTAACCCCGAGAACAAAAAGTAGGTGTTGATACTCTAGAGAGCGGGAAAATATCCCGCAAAGACTCTTGGCATTTAACTCCACCATCACCTCGTTGAACGGCGCAGCTTTACATGATGATTTCTGCGATTTTTGATAAAAGGCCTCATTGTCCTTTCTTAGCCTATCCATATCCACTAAGTGGTCCGAACGTTTGTTCTTCAACTCCCCGCTTTGTCTACACACGTTAAATTCGCTCTTGGCGTAATAGCCAGAAGGCCATTTATAGCACTTCTCGCTATTTAGCTGGTCTTGAAGCTTCTCGGAATCCCACAGCAGTCCTCCATGGAATTCACTGATACTTCCATAAAGTCGCATTCCACAGCCCTGGGGTGGCAGAAGGGTCGTGGAAGAGATATACCTGTAAATGTGTGTCAGTGATTTTGTTAGTGATTTTGAGATCACAATTAACGTGCTACCAAAAGTATTGAGGTATATATAGCAAAGTTCACTATTACAGACGTACGGCTTAGATTTGTCACCTAAGTGATTAAACACGTTCTGCCATTCCTTTTTGCCTATTGTCTTCGCAAGCACCTGCTGACGGTTGATAGAATCTAGCACGTCTTTATGGCTTATCTCCTTAATAGTGGGGTTGATGAGTCCGTCAACGGAGCCCATAGAGCTAGTGCGGATGCGGGCCGCGGAGCTTTGGAGCCCAGACACCCGACCGTCATCCTCCTTATTTTCATTATCACACTTCTCCTGCTGCCGCTGTACTAAGTCTTTGGAAGGCGTGTATTCCGTGCACTTGCTGAGCCCCTCCGTCTGCCGTACTTGCAGCACCATGAGGCGACTGGCGTCCGTATACTTATCATCAGCGGCCTTGATGCGTCTACTGATGGCGTTCTCAAGCACCTCCTCACCCAATCGCAGGTCAGACCTCGAGGCCGCTTTATTACATCTATTCAGTTCCAAATTGGAAAAACTTTCGGTGAAGATGCCCAATTCATCGTCCTCTTCGTCACAGGCCCACGCTACGAAGGAGGGTACCTTGGTGATGGAGGTCCTCTTTGGGGCAAATGAGGAAGGTATCTCGTCCCCTCTTTCTGCTCGCCGCTGCATATCCTTGTCTACGAGATCGCACAAGTCATTCTTCGACGACACGGAGGCCAGGAAGCCATATGTCTCTGATCCAGGATCGCTGCTCTCATCGCGGTCGAGGTTTCCCATTTTTTTCAGTCCATCGTTTACCAGGAATTTAGACTCGGGAACGTCATCACTCATCAGAACTCACACGCCTGTTTCCACCACAAGTCAAACGTACTATGAATTTGGATTGCTCTTTAGGAGGCAAGCTCTCGATGAATTCAATGAAATAACTTCCAGATTTCACTTTCTGAACAGATTAGCACTTTTTCTCTTTATGTGAAGAATCTAGGCAACTAAAGATTCCCCAGCACAGCCTCTTATGCCATTGAAGTTGGGCTGAAAATACGTGCTGTCGCGTGCCACTTCAACCCATCCGATCCCTGCTGCAGATTGACCGTAAATATTAAGCTTGCAAAATTTACGATCTTCAAGAGCCTTGTTGTTTTTATTTATCATGCCTCAGCATAGTAACAAGGCCTCACATGAGTTTTCTCACGGTAATGCGGTAGATTCCAGTGTGCCCATAGTAGAGGACATTGCTAAAGCCAAGACCGGAGTTCCCAAGGTCGGGAGCAGTATCACGAATAATACGGACCATGAAAAGAGTATGACGAAGAAAATAAATGATCAAAAGGTAGCTGCAGCTATCAGACAGGCAAAGCAAGCTGCAGATACAGTCCCTTTTAATCCTAATCAAAACCCTAATCCTCCTAAGGAAGTGCACCGGTCAGGGTTAGGCATAGAAACCCATGAATACAAGCAGGTCGGAAACATCTTGTCTGGCGGTATCAATCAGGACATTTCCACCTTCGAGACCTTCGGCGCCCACAAGGATGTGGATACTGCGAATGCTCTGGAGTAAGTATTTAAGTAATGGGACATTTAAAGGGCTATAAGTTTACACAATTGTGTCTTATCCAATAAGGAGTTGTTCGTGTGATTGACCATATTTAGCTCTACTACATCCTTGATTATCATATACATTCATCGCAACCACCTCAAACTTCCATACCATCTGTCTACAGGTACAACGATCGCACGGAGATGGCAAGCCAGCCCTGGAAGCGATTCAATAGTAATAACAACGGGGTTAACGATGCAGGCGCTGATTATGACGATGATGATACCGCTCATGAGGGTGTCATAAATAACTCTAAGCATAACAGCTTCAGCAAGAAGACACTTATGGGCACCATGTCCTGGACATTACAGTGGAGCAAGCGGCAGAATCTCGCGATGCAGGTGAGTAGTTGACGCGCTATAGATTTATGGGTGCAGATGGGCACTTGAACCTAAGATGGCTGTAATGCTATGCTATTCAATGCTTGAGAGTTTATACGAAAAGCGTGATGTGGCTGTCCCATGTATGGACATCATACCATACGCCATCAACTATCATGAACTCATATCGCCCCTTACGTTCCACCTTCGACCACAGTTCATCGACTGCTGTTTGCGCGGAACATCCCAAGTATTTCTGATCAACAACCCCGTGACTGGCGCATTTATCCTCGTAGCGATCGCCGTAGATTCATGGTATACGCTCATATATGCAGTAGTGGGCCTTTTATCATCAACAGGCACAGGGATGATGCTAGGCCTGGACAGAGCTTCCATCTCGGCTGGTCTTTATGGGTACAATGGGATATTGACGGGCATCGCCGTTTCTCTATTCAGTTTCGGCACGAGTGCGAACCCATCCTTCCAGTACGTGCTATATATTATATATGTAATCTGAAGGGTTGGCATTTATTTTTTCAGTCCAGAACTTGTAGTACAAGAGAAGGAGTTGGCTCTTGCCAACGTGCGGAATGTTTAGTTGTCTTCTTACGATCACCGACACCAATCCTGCCCGCATGTTCACACCCCGGTATAGGTATCTGCTGCCAGCCCTACTCATGTCCAGCTTCTCTACTTCAGTGATGATTGCTTTCGGCAGCATAATGGTTAGAATGTTTGGCATGGCCCCATTCACATTTCCCTTTCAAGCTGTGACGTGGATGTGGATGCTTGGCGCCCAGTCAACCTTTCACCGCTTCCCCCTACAGTTTTCACAAGACGAAATCGTCACCATCGCAGATGCTGTAGGCGATTCTTTTGTTGCTACTGGAGAAATTTACACGTTTGTGCAGTTAGTGAAGGGGGTGTTCAACGGAATATCGCAGGTATTTCTGGTTGAAAATGCCGTTTCCGGAGCGATCATGCTCTGCGGGATCTTCGTCAGCTCTGTAATTGCATTCTTGGCCGCTTTATACGGCAGTGCACTTGGAGTTTTTTTCAGGTGAGCGTGCGTACTTGTGTATGCATATGAGCATTATCGGCATGTTAGACGCAAGACGTGCAGAAGACGTATTAACAGCACATCATCTATTCCTTCTTTTTTCCCCTATCTTCTTTCAATATTAGTATGGCCATGGGAGCGAGCGCCGTAGTATTAGAATCGGGACTGTATTCCTACAACCCCATACTCACCAGCATAACTATAGGTGGCATGTTCTTCGTGCCGTCGTACAAGCTCTTTTTCGTCTTCAACACGGCTGCATGCGTGTTCTGTACGTACTTGTAATTGAAGAGTGGACTAGAGAAGATACTTAGTTTTCTTGTAGACCGTATTTACTAATGGTGTCCCCAACCTCCATCGACCATTTTGCCATCTAATCACAGGTGCTGTGCTAGATGCCGCTGTAAATGCATCAATGCGCCCCGTCGGCCTGCCCTGCCTGACTTTCCCATTCTGCCTTACCTGGTATGTATGTGTATGCGTGTCTTATATCTTTCTCTATACATCTGTGTGTGACCTACGCGAGTCCTGTGCACTTACCTCTGTCTGACGTTCCTCCTCTACTACGCAGCTGGATCTTCATCCTCGTCGGGAATAGCATATCAGTAAGCGGCATACAGAGCATTTCTTTAGAGTCGGTGACAGTACGTCTATTGATGGTGATGTGAGAGGGCTATATCTCTGTATCATGACT
>JACLAB010000257.1_pt1 | contig 11295 bp, 10 predicted proteins | sample 8027921 | NCBI WGS metagenome assembly JACLAB01 (sample SAMN15725117, study PRJNA655200) | protist metagenome | isolation source: fluorescence activated cell sorting (FACS) single amplified genomes of... | place: USA: West Boothbay Harbor, Gulf of Maine | collected 2000-07-19
CCCCAAGTTTGCCCAAAAGGATCAGATTCGTTTGCAGTTAATCCCTCAGTGTTATGATTTGAAATTACTGTTGGATTGCTTCCGCCTCTAATAGAATACTGAGGAAAATTTTCATCAAAAGTCCATCTTGTAAAAATAGCGTCACTTTGCTGTGCTTGTGACTTGTAAAGAAAAACTGCTTCGTTACTGACTGAGCAGTTTGCCTCAATGACTTTTTTGTAAACAAAGCCCATGAAATGAGCGAGTTGAGAGTTTTGTTCTGAAGTATTCCAAAGTCCATTTGTTTCTAAAATTCCTTTATAGTCTGTCTGTTTAATATAATATCCGTTCTCTGCTGTACCTATGTTCTGAACTTGTAGAACGACTTCATCATTGTATCTTCGGAGTGGATCGTCAGGAAATTCTTCTGTAGTTATAAACTCCCACTTTAAGCCTCTGCTTTCTGTATCTAACCAAGTCCATGATCCTGTATTCTGATTTGCTACTGTGTAAGGATAGACTCTTGGATCGTCAGCGTCTTCTACTCTTACTAGGTTTCCATTTTGAGACCATCCAATAGTTCTAAGAATTGAGCCAACAGGATAAACAGAAGGATTACTTCCGCTGAGTTGCACTTGCTGAAGAAGTACAATTTGTTCGCCAAATCCGTCCCAATTGTCAGTTGGATCAAAAGAAGAATAGTAGTTGTAATAAACTTCAGATGCGAAAACATTGCTTGGCGCATTAGCTTCTGTTTCTGCTTGTACATTTTGAGGACTTGCAGGAACTGCCAAATTAGTTGGTAGAAACTTTATTGTTTCTGCTGAAACACTTGCTTCATAAAAACTTAAATTATAAACATTCAACGGCAGTTGTGTTCCTACAATACCAAGATTTGTGTTGCTTCCATCGAATGGACCACCTGTTGCATTGTAGTATAATCTCCAAGTTATTTCGTCCGAATAAACTGCTTGTGCATAAATTCTTTCAATCTGTCCACTTTGTGTAACACAAGAGTTTCCAGTGCAAGTGTAGACAGGTGCGTTGTTTTCAAGTGTTGATCCATCCCAAGAAAAAACTTTTTGATCGAGTCCTGAGAATCTTCCTGTGCCTTCAAACATATAAGCCTGCGGAACGCTTACTGTTGTTCCGTTGTAGTTCCAATCTATCAGTTCATCACTAAAGACTGTGCCTGCAGGACTTGCAGGACTTGAAGAAACAACTAGGTTAGTTGGCGAAGTGGGTGTGTCAGTTTCAATGAAAACTTCTGCTTCAACAAAGCTAGGTGCTACAGGTACTCTGTTGTCAAAATTTTGTGAACTTAATATTTTAGGAGCTAAAGGAATTGTGTCTGCCAATACTAAAGTTGGATTGGCAGGAACAGGCAAAAGTCCTGCACTTACTGCTGAAGGTGCACCTGGTCTTGAAAAAGAAAATATTGCTGAACTTAGAAAACGATTTTTTAAAACAAACGATTTGCTTAGAATAGTTTTACTTGTTTTCCCTCTGTTGATCTGAACTTCAATTTTTGCATCAATTGATTCTTTTCCTTCTGTTAATTGCTCAACGATATTAGTGCTAAGGTCAAGGTTCGCCTGAAATGTTATCCCATTATAAGAAGCAACAACAGGAGCAAACAGTTGCTGATTGTTATGTGCTATAACAACAGTCAGTTCTATATTGCTTTTGTCTTCTAATTCTTCTGCTAGTTTGTTTAATAAATGGATTTCTAGTTTTGGTTTGTCACCAAAAAATAAAGCTCCCATGTTTTCGCTTTTGGCAGATAAGTATGCAAGTCTCAAACTTGTTGTTGGGTTTGCTTCCGTGTTTATATATAAATTCATATTGAAACCTCAATGCCTGACGGTTTTGAAGGAAACCCTGCATTACTAATTATTTCCTTTTTAAGTATGCACTCCTTTTGGTAAATTGTCCTTACTGTTTGTCCTTGATAAAAAATTATTTCGAGGTCTGCCAACGCACTTGTACTTGTTTGCACTAACTCTTTTATTTTTGCTGTTTGCAGATCTAAAATACAAGTGAACACATTTTCACTTCGCTCGAGAGCTATGGTGTCTGTGTAAGTTTCTCTATTTGCAGCATCTCCAATTCCTAAAGCAAGCTGAATTTGTGGATCGTCTGCCCAAAATGGAACCAATCCTGTTGAATCTGACACTGTTATTTCAATTTCAATTTGGTCACCTACAAAGAGATCTTGTAAGTTTTCAGACTGCAAAGGATTTGTTTCAGAAACAATGGAAGCTTCAGGATTTCTGTCTGTGTTTATTTTTAATTTCATGCGCCTAATTCTTTGCTGTCTTTTATCAACTTAAAGTCCCAATTTGAAACTTCAATTTTAAAGTTTTCGATTGTTGCAGAAGAATTAAGCGTTAATCCTGACTGCAAAGTCTGCAAATAAACTTTAAACTTATAAAATTCATCTTGTTCATTAGAATCTAAAATCAGCTTTCCTTCTGTTATCACATCTGACGGCAAATCAAATTCATTAGCTACATGAGGAATGCATCTTAATCGTCCAATCCAATTGTATCCAAATCGAAAGTCGAAAGATGGTAGATAATATGCAATGCCTTGCCGAATATTATCTTGTTCGTTTCTTATCCATCTCCAATCTTCTTGATCCACTTCATAAGAATAATCTACAGGAAAAACTTCACCATCTGATCTTTTCACAATCTCACCATAAGGATATTCTGCATTGAAGTCTGTTCCTGGTTCTTGTAAAACATTCGTATCCGCAAGGTAGCAAAAGTATGGGTGCGGATTAAATGGATCTGCGTATGTCAGTCCATGTTGTGCACCTAAATATCTAATTTGATCTTCCCTGCTTGCACTTTGAGGATATTCTTCCCTGTCCCATATTCTACCAGAAAGCACTAGCGATGTGCTATTAAAATATTCACAAGCTCTGTTCTCATATTTTAAAACTTCAATTGATTCTTTGACTTCTTCTAAATCTGCTTTTTCTTTTCCTGAAATGTGTCCAAACTGTGATGGACTTTCAAATTGGTTAAAATTGGTATTCAGAATATTCTCTATTTCGTAAGTTTCATTATTAGAAACTGACATATCTTCTGTCACTGTATTTCCGTCCTGTGAGTATCGAAATTGACTTGTAAAATTATAACTTATGTCAAATGTTGTAACTGTCCGCTTTGGTCTTAGTAAAGCTTCAACTGCATCTGCTAGTCCTGTTGTCAGTCCTGTCAGTTCTTCACTTTCAAGCCTTGCAATTTTATTTGCTAATACTTCTTTTTGAAATTCTTCGTCCTCGTTTGTTGCTTCAGTAAGTTGTAAAGCCAACTTGAATTTAGCAATTTCTGCTTCTAAATTCTGAACAGGTTTTCTTTCTGTATAAAGACAGTCTCCTGCATGAATGTTGTATTTTTCAAATTGAACCGCAGGATGACCACCAAGCGTTTGATAAATGTCGAAAATATCTCGCATTTCTAAAGCAAACATTCTGCGATCGCATCCGCCTTGTAGATCTCTGCCAAAGTTGCTCGGTATTATTCGAGTGTGATCTATTGGCTCATCAGCAGAAAAATCTTCATAGTTCATGAGCTCACAAAAAACTCTTTAAAAACTGCTTGTCCGCTTTCGCAAACAAATGCTCCGTATGTTTGCCCATCAAATCCGCCGCCTGCACTCTGTGAGGTTTTGTTGTCAGGGTATCTTGGAATAGTTATTGTAATATTAGAGTCGGAATGTGCTACCCCTAAATGAGATCCAAACCTTATTTGCAAGTTTTCAACTTTATTAATGTGTTCGATTGCATTGTTGGCAAACTGTGTGTCCATGAATCCAACACTTGATCCTTTCTGTACTTTCTGAATCATTGGTAAGCACAAGTGTAAGAAGTTTCTATGCTGAAATCTCCTTCAAAGGGTTCAGTCTTTTTTTCAAAAGGAACCATTGTATTTCTCCCTATAAGTGCAGCGTATGCTGTGAGGCTTGGCGAGGTGTTGTCTGATACATAATCAACTGTCAATGGCGTTCCCTCTACTTTTGCAAGAGAGTCTAGGGCTTCATATCCTACATTAATCACCTTGTCAGGTTTGAGTCTATCGTCCTGAAAGTATCTATCAAAAGTTCCTGTGGTCGCACCATTTTCTTCCACAAATTTTATCATTCTTGCTTTTACTATTTCCTCACCTGCTAGTGTAACTTTAAAAGCTTCATTGCCTCCAATCTGCTGACTTTGGTTTCTGTGTCTGATTAAGTATCCTGAAGGATGCCTAAAGTTTACTCCATTTGGTATGTTGTCAATGCTTCCTTCTGTTGTATTACTGCCTGTTGATGAAACTATTTTTGTGGTTTTGACAACAGGAACAGACTTACTAAAAGCATCTCTTGCAATAAAATTTTGCCCTGTTCTTATTAATTCTTGCGGTGTGAAAAGAGTTCTTGTTCCACGCTTATAACCAAGTTGCAGCTTTTCAATAAATGTAAAAGTATCGAGTCGAAATGCAGGAAAGTTTACAACCATATTTTCAATCTCAACATTGTTGTATGATTCAGGAATATTCGAAAACCCTCCTTCTGCTGTAGTTGTTTCCCCTTGTGCTAATGATCCGCTAAGCAAATATTTATTTGTGAATTTAATGACTCCACCACCTAAAGAACTGATTGAAGATTGCTCGATGAATTTCCCTCCTAATGTTGGATGTCCTGCATTTCTGTCAGGTTTTTTGTATCCTTCTTGAACAACAGCAAATTCTTGAGTGACTGTCTGAACTGAGTAATTTTGCGGAATTGGATAATCAATCAATGGTGTATTTACCATAATTGCTTGTCCTGCTTCTAGTGCTCCTTGTATTACAATCATGTTTTATTGGTTGGTAAATTTTCCTTTTAGTGTTGTATTAATTGCAAGCAAAGTGCTTTCTGTTGCAACAATTTTTGCCAGGTTGTCAATTGATACTATAACAGGATTGCTTCCGCTTGCCGTTGCTCCGTCTGTTGGATCTACTTTTATTGCTTCAATTTTTGCTGTGATTGAATTGCCCATTGCTTCAACTGCTGTTTCTACTCCTTGCCCTGCTGTTATAATTGCTTCCTTTCCTGCATCAAGCGTTTCTTTAACCTTTTTTTTCTGTGCTTCTGCTGCTGCTTTAACTGCTCTCTCTCCTTGCTTTTTGTCTTCTTCAATTCCTGCTTTTGCTTTTTGCTTTTCTGCCTCGAGGTCTGCCTTTGCTTTTGCCTGTGCTGCTTCTGCGTCTGCTTCTGCTTTCTGAAGTTGTTGCCTTTTAGCATCTAGAGCGTCCATGTGTGCTTTGTGCTGATCTTGTAGCTTCACTTTTTCGCCACCTATGTCTTCAATTGCTTGCTTTGCCTGGTCATCTAAAACAATTTCCATTTGTCTATTTCTGACCTTTTCAAGCTTTGCAATTTCTGCATCAGCGTTTTGTCCGCCTTTTTCTTGTAGTGCAAGTATTCTTTCGTCTATTCTTTCAACATGCTTTGCTGCTCTTACTCTTTTGCGTTCGTTTCTGTCTTTAACATCTGCAAGGTCTTTCTCCAACATTGCAGCAAGCTGCTTGTCTGCAATTTCTTTTGCTCCTGCGTCTAGTTTATTCAGTGCAATTTGGTTTTCTAAAAAAGCCTTTTTTTGAACAACTCCAACTGCTGCTGCTTCTTTTATTCCTAGTTGCTCTGCAATGTCTTTGACTTGGTTCTTTAGATCTAGTTCTCGTTGCAAAGCGTCTGCCATGTCATTCTGACCTTGTGCCCTCAGTTGCATTACTGCAAGTTGTCCATTTAATGCAGCTCTGTTTGCTTGGTGCTTTAATAGTTCTGCTTCTGCTAATTGTATAGCTCTAACAGCTTCGTTGTTCACTCCTACTTTTGACAGTTTTTGTTTATCTATTTCAGCTTTGATGCTCGCTTCTTTTGCTTCTATCTGTGCATCTACTGCAATTCTTTTTTGAGCAAGGTCAATTGCTTCCTGCAAACTCATTGCTCCGTCTTTTACAAGGGATTTTACCTTGTCTTCGAACTCATGCCTTTGCTTTACTTTTTCTAAAAGACCTTCTTGCCCTGTTTGCATAGCTGCCAGAATTTCAGTTTGTCTTTCAAGCTCCACCCTTTCTTTGTGCCTGCCTGCCAATACTTCAGTTAATCCCTCTTTTTTAGCAAGTTCACGCTCAGCAATTTTTTTCTCTAATTGCTCAATTGCAAAAATGTTTTCTTTTTCTTTAATTTTCGCTGCTAGAACTTCTTGAATTGCTGCTTGTTTTTGTTTCTGCAATGCTAACAAATCAGCCTCAGTTTTTTTAATTTCAACAGCAGACCTTCCTTCAACTTTTCTATGATCTAAAATCTTGAGCATGATTTCTTCTTCATCTGCTAAAGCTTGCACCTTCTCCCTTGCTAGTCGTTGAGTTTTTTGAATTTCTTTTGTTGCTTCTTTAAGGCTTCCAATTTGAGATTCAAAAGTTACTTTAATAGGCTCTCTCCCTAAGTTTCTAAGATCTTTAAGTTTTTGATTTAATTCTTTTGTTTTTACTTTTGCCTGTTGTAGTTCAGACCCCAAAGCTTTAATAGCTCCTGCAAGTCTTATTTCTGCTGCTGCTGTTGCTTTTTTCATTTCAGCAGTTGTGTCAGACAGCTGTTTTTTGAATAAAATTAATGGAGCAAAAATTGCTGCAACTCCTGCTGCAAACAAAACAAACGGATTTGCAAGCATTGTAATATTCAAAGCAGCCACAGCTAATTTTGCAGCCCTTAAAGCTTTTGAAAAATTTCCTAATGCCAATGCTTTAATTGATCCACCTAGAAGCTTCATGCTTCTTCCTGTTAACCCTGCTGCTGATCCCAATGCCTCTACACCCTTGACAACAAATAAAGCACCTTTTAATGCCTTTAATCGTGTGGCATAGAGTAAGGCTGCTGCTGATGCTACTCCAATGGCTGTACCATTTTCCTGTAAAAGCCTCGATGATCCTTTTACAACTACTGACAATGCTTTGAAAGCTCCTTCAATTGGTTTTGCTGCACTTGCAAGAAAAGACATAAAAGATCTGCTCAATTCTTCCATTGCTCCGCTTGCGTTTTGCAAGGCTTTTACTTGGTCGTTTTCTACGATTAAACCAAGCTTTGATGCTTCTTTTCCATATTCTTCTATTGAAGGAACTCCTTCACGAAATAGCTGTGTAAGCTTTGCTCCTTCTGTGTCTAGAAACTGAAATGCTGTTTTCAACTTCAGTGCAGGATCTTGCATATTTGCTAAAGCTGCACCAAATTCTTGAAAAAGTTCTTCTGAGTTTTTTGCTTTCCCACTGCTGTCATTGAACTGAATGCCAAGTTTCTGCAAAGTATCTGCCAAAGGTCCACCTTTGTCTTTTGCTTCTGCCACTCGTCTTGTGAATCTTTGCAAAGCAATTCCTGCTTCGTTCGACGCAACTCCATTTTGACTTGCTGCGTATTGATACTTTTGTAGAAACTCTGCACCTACTCCTAACCTGTCGCTAAGATCTCCAATTGATGCACCAAACTCAATTATTTTTGTTGTTGTTTTGGCAACTGCTGCTGCTCCTAAAAGCCCAACAAATTTATTCTTAAAAACATCTCCAAATTTTTCAGTTTGTTTTTGTGCTTTTTGCAATCCTTTTTGAAAGCCTTTTGTGTCTGCTCCAAATAGAACTTTTACATGATTTGAAAATGCCATGTTTTAAATAAAGTAAAAAATTTCACAGCTTGCGAGCGTATTATAAACTGGTTCTTGCGTTTTTTCTTGCCTGCTCAAGCAAAGCTTTTGCTTCTAGCATATCAACTTCACGCAGCTTGGTGTATTTTTCTCCATTTGCCTGTGCTATTCTTTCCCCAATTGCTGTGTTTAGTTGAAAGATCTGCCTTAATGGTATTTCTAAAGTCTCTTTGATTGTCCATCCGTATTCTCTGCCGTAAACATCAATTTGATGTGCTAGGTAAATTGTATAAGATTTTTTTGATGCCTGATCTGAAGTATCTGCATCGACAAAAGTTGCTTGCATATAATTGTCTAAATCTTTTACAGCAGTTGCCAAGTGAACCTTGTAAATTTTTTTACAAAACTCATCCCTTGCTTTTGCATCTGCTTTGTAATTTGGGCTAAGAATCCACAGGAAAATTCCTAAATCTTCAGGAGTAAAACTTTCACCCAACAAAATCGGAGATTCCAAACCTTGCAGAATAAAATAATTCTGCAAAGTCATTTGCTTGATTTCTACTCCTGCAATGCTTGCGTTTAAATTAAGCCAAGCTTCTTGCTGTTGAGTTTCTGCAAGTTCAATTTGCTTCCTGACTTGCTCAGGTAATCCCACCATTTAAGGATTCAATTTTGCTCTTGCTGAAAAGCTTTGTGTGGAAAAACTGCCGTTGCTTTTACTGATGCTTGATTCAGTAACTAAAAATGTTGTGGTGTCATCTTCTGTTGGGTGCACTTGAAAGCTGAACTCATCTCCTCTTTTGAGCAATGGTGTATCGTTCTCCACTACTGCTGTTCCACTAGCTTCGCGAGGTCTGCCAACGAATACCTGGCTGATAATGTCACCATCTGAACCTTCAAGTTCGATCACATTTGTTCCTTCACTTACTGAAATTTCTTGGAATAAATAGTCGTTGCCTTCGATTGCAACAACTAAACCGCCAAAGCTGTAATTTGATCCGTCTATTGTAACTGCCATAATATTTTTTTTAGATGTTTGAAAAATTTATTTTCCACTTAATAGAATAGCTCAGAACACTTTGGTCAAGATTAATTTCGTCTGCTTCTGTTGTTGTGGTTTGTTCAGGTTTAATGTCAAAGATTGTATAGTCTTTTACATCAATATCTGTGTTGTGGTTCAATAAAGCCCTTCTGATTTTTCCTAAAGTTTCGTGATGAGTTTCACCATCATCTCGACTCGTTGAAACTTGCAGGACAAGTTCGCCTTCGTGCATGTCATATTCTTGAAAGCTTCCGACTCTCTGCCTCATGTCAGGATTTGCTCCCAAATATTGCAAGCCAACTTGAATATTGTTTCTTGGCAAATCCTCTGTGCTTCTTGCTGTGTAGCTTTTGAGATCTTGCGAAGTCAAAAACGCTGAAATTCCGTTTTCAATGTTTTTTTCAAATTGAAAAAGTAAACTCATAAAATTGTAGCAATAACTTCGCTAGGTGCTTTTGCTTGAATGCTGTTTGTCACTTCTTTCTCTTTTATCTTGTACCCATTTACGAGCTCAACATTTAACTCAATTGAAGACTCGCTTTTTTCTATTCTGTCAATCCTGTAACCCTTGCCCCTTAATTCAATAATTTCATTGACTCTAGGATCTTGGCTCAGGCCAATTAGATAAGGAAGTGGAATAATTACTTCCAGTGCCTGTTCTTCATAATATCCTGACATTTGCAAGGCTTTGTTTTGCTCTGAAAACCCTACGCTTGCTTTAAAAGTGTTGCCTTTAAAAAAAACATCCTCGCCAAAGATTTCGACTTCAGCGAGGAATGTTTTTGCTAGAGCTTCAGTGAACTCCATGCTGTTTTTTCTTAGGACTCTACTTTGAGGTCCAGGTTTTGAATGCCGTACTTAACTTTTACACTATAAGCTTGTGAAAGGCTTGTGCCTTGGTCTGCTGTCACAGGATTTGTTTTGCTTATGGTAAAGTTCACAGGCTTATCAGGCAGAGCAGCAAAGACCGATTCTGCCTTGTGTATAAGGCCCCACATAAACTTTCTGCCATCATTCTGCTCTCCGCTTTCTAAATCGTGCAAATCAGTTCTTTTTATCAAAATGTAATCACTGTCAGCATCCAAGTTTCCAGCAACTGCGTCAGATCCATTAAAAGAAGTTTGTGCCTTTACTGTTTGCAGATTTGTTCCTGCATCAGCAATTGATAAAGAAGCAATTGCTGTAACCTCAGAAGGTGCTCCTGCAAATGCAGTTTCAACTTGTCCTTGGGTATAACTTCCAATAGTTACCGCAGGAATTTCGTCAGTTCCTGAAATCAGTGGTTCAGCATTCAACGCAGCAGTCAAAGCAGTTACATGATCTGTGATTGTAAGCTCAATGCTATCTTTTACAGATAAATCTGCTAACGCATACAGGTCTGCAATGTCGCCTTGTGTTTTGTTTCCGACTACATCGTCCAGGTCAATTGTAAGGACTCCTGCCGAAAAAGCCATTGCGTCTGCTCCTTGACTTTCGTTAATAGTAACTAAAATTCCTGAGTCGCCTGCGGTTTCTGCCCTGTAAGTAATTCCATCACTTACAAGCTCGTCAAAGGTTGCAGGAATTGAGTCTGTAGATTGAACTGACATTGTGATGTCGCTTCCTGAAGCTGTAAACTCTACTCCTGTTGCTGTTGCAGATTCTTCAATCGTTATTGTCGGAACATTAGCAAGTTCTCCTGCTCCTACTGCTGTGAAGGTTAATCCGTCATGCGTTACGCTTCCGTTGGTTGCAACTGAAGAAACTACTTCTTGCAGATCTCCGCTTCCATTTGTTGCAATGAAAGAAGTGGACGGAAAAATCCCTGTTGTGTTTATTGTTGCCATCTTAGCTTGAAGTTAGAACTGCAACTTGGGATGGTTTTGCAACTGCTGATCCAAACATTGTTGTGAATGCTCCGTAGTGAATGCCTTTTGCAGCATCATAAAATCTTCTGTATGCACATTGGATTCCTAAACCTTCAACAGTGAAAGGAGTAAATTCCTCAAGTGTTGCTGATCCACTTACATCAGGAGCACGATTGCAAACGACAATTGCATCGGAAGGACAAGCAAATGAATGCACATCACCTGAAGCTAAAGTGCCATGAGCGTTTGTAGTTGAAACGCTCATTCCGTACAAGTTTTGAAATCTTCCACTTTCTACAACTGAATTTCCAAATGTTTCAATTGTGCTTGGCAGTAAAGAATTAGATGCAGAAGCTCCTAAAATTAGATGCCTGTTTGCGTTTGCTCCTGCTGCGTCCATTCCTGCGTGCATTGCTTTAATGTCTGAAATATCAACAGAATTTGCGGCTGCAACTGTTTCGTTTGTTATTTCTGCAGGGCTTGCGTCTACTCCTGCTTGAATTTCTGCATAAACTAAGGCAAGCAAGTATCTACCAAACTCATTTGCGTTTTGAGCAGCATAGTTCTGCAAGCTCAAAGGAGATTTGTTCATGTGATTGTCATTTAAATTGAAAGGTTTGATTCTTTCTTCTAAATTAACAGTGACAGTGGAAACATCAGAATCAGAAGAAGAAGTATATCCTGTTCCTGCTGCGTAATCTCTTGCAGTGTCATCTGTTCCAACGATTGGAACTTTTACTGTTGAGGATCTTCCTCCT
>JACLAB010011229.1_pt1 | contig 11293 bp, 10 predicted proteins | sample 8027921 | NCBI WGS metagenome assembly JACLAB01 (sample SAMN15725117, study PRJNA655200) | protist metagenome | isolation source: fluorescence activated cell sorting (FACS) single amplified genomes of... | place: USA: West Boothbay Harbor, Gulf of Maine | collected 2000-07-19
TGATTTTGTCTTTTGTTCTACGATTTAAACCGCCAAAAAGTACCTTTAAAACCTTTCTCCTCAACACAGGAACTGCACCAGAATTTGCATTCTGAAATTATTAGGACGAGCACACTCGAAGCGTTCGCCTTCTTAATTCGTGCACACACACCGCACGGTTTTAGACACGTTTCGCTCGCGCGCACAGACAGACAGATTTACACGCACACACCACGAGCGCGACCGATGAGAGTGGCCTTGGCGGTTGCGTCAACGCCGTTGGTCGTCGTTGTTGCCGCGCATGAAAAGGCAGAGAGACGAAGAAAAACATCCTCGTCGTCAGCGCGTGGCCTTGCCGCCTCGAATGGAGGCGGTCGTCATACCCGAGGCGACCACGTGCGATTGGACGCGATTCGGGACAACGCGAACAGCGACAGTTCCTCATCGAACGCGCAATCGGAGGAGTACGACGACGACGACGAAATGATGACGATGATGATGACCACGAACAAGACGACGAAGAAAGTCTCGCGACCCGCGCGTAAACCGAAAGTTTCAAAGACGAAGATGAAGAACGAGCGACGAAAGGATAACCCTCCGGGGACGTCTCCCGAAAGAGAGAATTCTTCCTCCTCTTCGTCTTCTCTGTCTTCTCGACAGACTTCGACGAAAGATAAAAAACAACTCTCCTCAACGTCGGAGTCATCAACGAAGTCGTCGGCGGCGGGCACGCGCGAACGCACGGCGACGTTCGCGTCGAGATACCAAGGCACGATGCAGGCGAGTTTCGGGAGAAGTGATGGGTCTTCGCCTCCCAGGAAATACGAACGAGCGAACAGCATCGACGAAGAGCTGATGATGAGCAGTAGTAATAGTAGTCATTCTTCTTACGACGATCACGAAGGCGGCGGAAGAAGGGATTCGTACAATCGAGGCGGACGCAGTTCTTCGTCGTCGAATCCGAACAGAAATAGTTTTCGAAGCGCGAACGTGGAGAGTTACAATCAAGTGTTGCGAGCGTTTGATTCGGTTAGTCGGGAGGACGAGGACGACGACGCGGACGAGAACGATGCTTTGAAAGCCGCCAACGTGGACAAGTTTGGCGACGATGGAAGCGATGAGTACGACGCTTTGGCGATTTCCGCGCCGGGCGTCGGTCAGAGTTGGGCCAAGTTAGAGTTAGCCGCGGATACCGGGAACGCGCCGAAAGCTTTGGAGGCGTTGGAGGCGCTGTTGGAGATGGAGTGCGCGCAGCCGTTGAGGGCGTATAACTCGGCGCTGAGAGCGTGTAAACGAGCTCGGCCACCGGCGTATCGATCGGCGACGACTTTGTTACAACGCATGAGAGCACAAGAGAAGTCAGACGTGAAACCGAACCAAAGAACGTACCACGAAGTTATCGCGGCGTACGCTCGAGCGCACGAGTGGCGGTTAGCGGAGAGAACGTTTGAGGAAATGAAAAGAGATCCAAACGTTGGATGGCACGAAACTTTAGATAAAATCGCCGCGGAATACGAGAATAAAACCAATAAAGATGACGACGACAGAGAAGACGATGAAGATAGTTATAACAATAGCAGATACTCGAGGAGTGGTGGTGGCGGACGATATGGCGGCGGCGGATACGGCGAACGAAGACCGTTCGTGGCGAGAGATCGCAAAGGTCCGTCCAACGATATCGTGAGAGTGTACACATCCCTCATCAGCGCGTACGGGAAAGGTGGTCAGTGGGAAAAAGCGTTGGCGGCCTTTCAAGAATTAGAGAACACGCCTGGGTGCTTTTGCGATACGGGCTCGCACAACGCGTTGTTATCCGCCGCGGTGAGCGCGGCGAAGTATCCGGAAGCTGCTCAATTGTTCACTTCTATGGCGAAAAATCCGCGCGTGAGACGAAATGTCACCACATACAACTCGTTAATCACGAGTTACGGAAAGCAGCGCAAAATTGGCGACATGGAATCAATTTTTGCCCAAATGGCGAGGAATGGTGTGTTCGCGAATGAAACAACGCACGCGGTTATGATTGCCGCGCACGGGAACAATACCTCTACCGGTGATAAAGACTGTAAACGCGCGCTGGATTTACTCACTCGATGCGCGAGGAATCCAAAGTTACGGTGTTCCGCGGTTGTTTTTAACTCCGCTCTCGGCGCGTGCGCGAAACAATCCGACCACGAATCTTTCAATTTGGTTTTGAAAATGATGCGAGAAGAAGGCATCGTTCCGACTTTGATCACGTACAATACGAGATTGATGGAATCGACGGCGAGAAGAGACTGGCGAGAAGCCGCGAGAGCGTATAAAGAGCTACTCTTAGACGGTTTGTTACCGGATTCCATAACTTTTGATTGTTTGTGTGGCATAGAGAAGCTCGTGTTGGCGAGAGAACGCATGGAAGCTTTGGCGCTCGAAGAAGAAGATTGGAAAGGCTTGAAGATTGAGGCTTTGGAGGACGATCCGTCCACGATGGCCGCGAAGGATGTCGCGAAAAGAGATAACGCGCATTTAAATTCCGACGACGAAGACGACGAAGACGACGAAGACGAAGACGACGACTTGTTATCGAGATCCAACCCAATGGGCGAACTTCCAGACTTACTCTTGGACATTATTCGCGACGAAGCGTTGAACGCCAAGTTGAAGAATAACAAAGGCGTTCAAACCGCCGCGTACGACGCGTACCTGCGCGTGTGCTACGCCGACGGCCGTTTCGATGAGGTCTCGGATGCCTTCTCCCGAATGATTTCGGAAAAAGTTCCGCGAACTGTCCACACGTACAACTCTTTGTTGATCTCCTTCGAAGCCTCCTGCAAATGGCGCGAGGCTGAAAACGCGATGAACTTGATGAAGAAAGAAACGCCGGAAATCTTTCCGGATGCGTTGACCTTTGACGCGTTAATCGATGTGTGCGAAGAGATGGGACAGTGGGACCGCGCGACGCAATACCTCGAAGACGCTCAAAACAAATACGGCTACCTCGGCTGCGAAGATGAATTAGGCGTTCTCGATTTGCACCGAGTCCGCTCCGCTGGCACCGCCCAATGTGTCTTGCGCTGGTGGCTGAGACGCATGCGCCAACGTGCGTTAGCTCCGATGGATATCCAATCCGCTGGTAAAGGCACTCGCACCCTCCTCACCGGTACGAGCAAAGAAACGCTCCCCATCTCCATCCGAGACCTTCCCGATGAAATCTCCGTCGTCACCGGTTGGGGCAAACACTCCACCGTCTACGGCCGATCCCCGGTCAAAACGAGAGTCTTAGCTACCATGAAAGCTTTAAATTCTCCATTCACGGTCCCGGAGAAAAACATCGGCTCCGTCGTCGCCGAACGAGGCGCCGTTCGCTCCTGGTTAGTCAAAGAAGAGTTGCTCTCGTTGGGAAGGTTCCTCCTCGGGAATCGCGACGCGTTAAAAAGGAACTTCAACCCGATGAGCGGTCCGAGAAAAGTCACCGACGAGGACGTGTTGAGCGAAGCCACCACGAGTAAGCCGCAATAATACTGATAATTACAATAAAACGCAACCGTGTTAGAGAGAGAGATGTCGTATATATCATCATTAAGGTACCTACTGGTAAATACTAAAAACTGCCATACTTTATCTGAGCCACAAACGTAGTGATGACGTGGATATTTTTGAGAAGAAAAAAGCATCCCCACAAATACACACACACATAAGTTATGTTTGTTTCCGCGCAAAATCACGGAGCGCTCGTCGTAGCTTCGGTACGTCTCTTTCTCTTTTATTATCGTCCCTTTGCTGCGCGTGTGTCTCGCAACATCGTCTCTCCTCGTCATCATCGAAAGTAATAGGAGTAGGAGTATTATTCCCCATTTTGATAAGAGAGAGAGATTTTACGCGGGGCTCCTTTTTCTCACGTAACGCGCGCGAGAACACCAACACCTTTGCGTCATTCTCTTCCACAAAACTCGCTCTTTATTATTCCGTTGTTTTCGCTCTTGTTTTTTATGTGCGATGACTCACATTCTCTCTCTCTCTTCTTATTCTATTATATATTCTAATCACACAGACTCGAAATCTTGGCGGTCAGAAGAAGAAAGAGTTGAGCACTGCCACCTTTAGACAACGCTCGTCGTCCTCGAAAAGAGCGTCGACGTCGGGGTATAAAGTTACGGCGGCGGCTGGAAGCGAGGACGACGACTTCGTTCCCGCGCAAGACTCCTCGCGGTTTCGCCAAAAACCAATCGAGGACGACGACGAAGACGACGAGAAACCGTCCGGTTTGCTCGGGAACTTGGTCTCCAACCTCCCGACGTTGCGCAAAGAAGACGCTCCGGACTCTTACGACAACCGACCGGAATCGAAGACGTTGACAGAAGGCAGATATAAACGACCGACGACGGTCCGAGTCGGCAACGTGGACGAAGCGACCGTCCGCGGCGAAGATTTTGAAGTCGCCGAAGGCGGACCCGGCATCGGTTTATTGGTGACGTTGTTGTTCGGCGCGGCGGTGTTAGGCGGCGCGTATTTAACCGTACAAAAGCTCACTTCGGAACCGCCGGCGGCGACGAAACGATCGTCCAGACGCATGCCAGCCAGCGATAAACCAGAGTTAAAATCCGCTCCTTCTCTCGTCCCCGCCGCTACTCCTCCCGCCGCTCCGTCTCCTTCTTCGGAGGAGTAGACAGAGCGCGTAAGTATTTAAACATTCAAATACGATGAATAGAAGATATATATATACAGTACCCCGGATGAAACAACGCTCTCGTCATCGTTTATGCGTGGTGTTTTCGCGTGTGCCCTCTCTTGCACTCTCCTCTGCTCCTTCTCTCGCTCTCGCTCTCCGTCGCTTTAGAGGTGTTTTACAGCCACAAATCCAAAATCTTCGTTTTTGGATCTTTTTGAATTTTTTTCCATCGGTCTGTCGTCATTACTCCGATTTGGTGGTGGTGCACTTGCGCGCGCTCTGTCTCTCTTTTCGGACGAAAACCGATACGCTTTCTCTTTTTCTATCTCTTTGAATACTCTTCGAGGTTGAGTTGATGATGGTGTTGATGATGCGTGCGCCGTATTTTTCCCCCGTCGTCGTGCGTCATCATAATTCCTTTTCCGAGAAAGTCCCGAACGCTTCGTCTGCCTTCGGCCACGTAACGACCAACGCGAACACCAACTTTAAAAGAAGAAGACGAACGACAGAGAATACTAAGAACAAGAACAAGAACAGAAGAAGAGGCACTTTGATCGTGCGAAACGGGGATTTAGGCGGCAATTACGGCGACTCCTTCGCGGACGTGGACAACTTACTGGTCAATTATTTCACCTTCAAAGCGTTGAAGTCCTCCTTAGCGCAGATGCAAGAGACGGATTTGAGCCCGGGAAAAGGCGAGTATAAATGGCTGTATAATTTTGCCAGCGAGAACTATAAAAACGACGGACAGAAATTCATACGAGCGTTATTCGCGGAAGGAAGAAGAGATCACGCGGAACGATTGATTAAGCAGAGGGAGGATTTGCTTCAAAGATGGATAAAACGCTTCGCGGATACCGGCGGATTAGACTGCGGCGTAAAAATGAACCGAGAGAACTTGAGTTTGTTGCGAGAACACATGATGAATTCAGTCTCGTTTGCCGAGGAAGGGGAAGGCGGTATTGATTTAGACGGGAGGGGCATGGACGATGCCAAGGATGAAGGAGAGGCCGGAGAAGACGAGGAGTGCGAGGAGTGCGATTTGCAGTCTTAATAGAAGGGCGAGCGAGAAAGAGAAAGCGCAAGCAACGGGTTGCGAGGCCGCGAATATATAAAAGTAACTCTCATAGATCCTCGTTGAAAACCTGTATGCATGTATATAAATTATGATAACAACGCAAAAAACCCTTCCTTCGATAACGTCTGTCTCTCTCTCTCTCTTTCTTTTGCTCTCGCGCCTGTCGGCCTGCGAAAGTCCCACCGCTAAAGAGGAACAAACGAAGCTGCTTTATCTTCACTTTTTAGACGCGCAACTACGAGCTGAAGAAAGAAAGAAAGAAAGAACAAACGCGTAAGAATCAGACGCACCACCGAAAGAAAGAATGGCCGCGACGTCATCGTTCCGAGCGTTTTTGAACCACCCGGCCGGGCCGAAAACCATCTTCTTCTGGGCGCCAACCATGAAGTGGGCGATAACCATCGCCAACGTGAAAGATTTCCAAAGACCGCCGGAGTTACTTTCGGTGCCGCAACAAAGCGCGGTCGCCTTGACCGGGTTGATCTGGATGAAATATTCCTTGGATATTACGCCGAAAAACTATAACTTGATGGCGGTGAACGCGGCGATGGCAGTGACGGGATTGTATCAGTTATACAGACGGTACGAGTACGATAGAGAGATGAAAAAGATAATGGAACAGAGCGAGGGCGGCGGCGGAGGAGGAGGAGGAGAGCAGACATAACTCGATAAAAAGAGACGTAGATAGATTTAGAAGAAGAACTTGTAACATTACACATAACGATAACATCTTGTACCGCGAAAAATGTGAGTGATGCGTCAGATAACGAGACTAAGTACTCGCATTCGTTCAAAAGCTGCTCTACATATCAGTATAATCACACTACTACAAACTAAAACTACGATTATAAACTGACTGAGCATGATGACCAATAATGGCCAAGAACTAACCAAAAATACGCGTGTATAATGTTTCTAATATCTCGGATTTCCGTGTACTCTGACGTAACAATGTAACCACGTCGATCCGCTATTGCGTTTTACTTTTTGTCCCTCTTCCGTCGGCGTCCCTCGTCTCAACAACTCCACGCACACGTCTGAGTTTAACTCCTCTTCCGTCATCGGTCGGAACAACGGATGCATGTCTAACTTCTCTTTCATCCAATCCCCGACGTCTTCCACGTCCGTTTGCGTGTATAAAATCCCGCCCTCGCGCAAACAAAACGCGTACTCTGCAATCAACGCCGTTTGTATTATCCGTCGACGTCGTTTCGACCGTTTAAAGTGCGGATCCGGGAACAGAAAGAACAACTTCTTCAGCTGACCTCTCTGGAAATAGTTCGGTAAAAACTTCATCGAGTTTGTCCTCAAACCTGAAATGTTTTGATACTCGCCCGGATGTTCTTTCCTCAGCGCCAAAGCGCGTTCGCGAACGTACTCGGACACTTGCGCCCGAATTTCCATCCCAATAATCAACTCTTTCGGAAACAACGGGCTCAACCGAACGAGCAAACCGCCAAACCCGCACCCGATATCCGCGAACGTTATTTTCGCCTCCTTTTCTCCTTTCTTTTCCATTCTTAACTTGTCTAAAAACGCACTCTCAAAGTGCGCATCCTCTCGAAACGAATCCGGCGCCGTCGGTAAATCCTCCCACTTTCCGTTCGATAAAGGGTTACAGTGCGCTCTCTGTCGGTAGTCTCGTTTCCTCGGGATGGATTTGCCTTGGTTGTTCGCCGAAACTGCGATTTCGCCCAGTAAATCTACCTCTTTTTCTTTGTCTTTAATGTCTCCTTCTTCTATTCTTGCCATAGTGCTCTCTTCTTGAGTAAAACTCCCAAAGTTTAGCCGTCGTCTTTTTGCTGTTTGGTCTCGTACTTTTTTTCTCCTTTTTTCAACGAGGGGAGGAGGAGGATATAGTAGTTTACGCGCATATCTGTTTTACGTGATGCGTCAAAAACAACAACGCTTTAATCGTCTCAACGACACATCGCCGTTTCATTTTAAGATACGAACTGTACGAATTTAACCTTTAGGAGTTAAATTTTATTTCGCGAATAACACACGAGTAACCGCTAAACGCGACGCACAATCAATCGATAAAAAAATGAGCCAATCCTTCGCGCTCCAATCACCATCATCATCGAGCACATTCTCGGTTAAAAATGCCGCGAAAATCAACACCCGAAGATCTTCCTCAAAAGGTCAGCGCGGGAACCAGTTACGCGTGAAAGCTGAAGAAACGAGCACTTCCGGTACGTTTGAATGTATATTTCGATTCCTTTCCCTCGTTTTAATCCAGATCCGACCTCGTTCGTCTCCGTTTACGACGTGAAAAGATAAATTTCGTTAGAAAGAATTTGCTTCGTCAGAGAGACGTGGATACTGGATACGGTTTTCTTGGGAAAAATGACTAATCTCGTACTAAATACTCACCGCCTTAATGTTCTCTTCTCTTCTCTCCTTAAAGGCGTGACTTCAGTCGTGAACGACCAAACGTTCGAACAAGACGTGTTAAAATCGGACGTCCCGGTTCTCGTTGATTTCTGGGCGCCGTGGTGTGGCCCGTGCCGAATGATAGCCCCTCTGATCGATCAGTTGGCGGAGGAATACGCCGGGAAGTTGAAAGCGGTGAAGTTGAACACGGACGAGTCGCCTTCGATCGCGACGGAATACGGGATCCGATCGATCCCGACGGTTATGATTTTTAAGGACGGGAAGAAGATGGATACGGTGATTGGAGCGGTGCCGAAGAGTACGTTGACTGGGACTATCGAGAAGTATTTATAATGTGTTGTGAAGCGTATATAAAAGAGAGGAGGACGGAAGCGCTTTGAAAAGGGAAGGAGAGAAAAAGTGAGAGAGAGAAGAAGCGCGAGTCAAATTATATAATAAGAGAGTACAATTAAATATATTAGAGAGTAAGTGTGAGAGAGAGAGAGAGAGAGAGTAAGTGTTTGGCAGGCGAGAATGGAAGACTGGATATGGACGAGACATTGTTGTCGTTGTTGTAGACGCGAAGAAGGAGAACGAGAAGAGTTTACAATAATTCGCAAATAATTTTCCGTTTTGTAATAATAAATATAAAGAGAGAGAGTAAGAGAGTGAAGAAGATAACAATGAATAATAAATATAGCAACAACGTGCGTTATGTTATTGTCCAAAAATTTCTCTAATACGTAGTTTGACTATTCAACTCGTCTTGAACCTCTTCTCTTTATCGAGCGGCGTCCCGTTATACGGCGCCGTGACAAACGGATCCCTATAACTCCCACCTAACTTGTCCCAAAACACCAAATATTGCCCGTAGTTATAATTAAATCCCGTGTGGTGGACGGTATGATGCGCTGCCCCGTTCACGAACGGTAAATTCCACGTCACGCGATCGTGAATGTTTATCGTCCACATACCGACGCACGCTAAAGATATAAAATACGCCACGTGGTGCATCGGGAATAAAAACACAAAAATGTGGTACGGGCACCCTTGCAACCACCCATCGATCGGGTGAAACGCGTACGCGCTGAACGGAGTCGTCTCTTTATACCTGTGATGCAACTTATGCAACGGTTTATACAACTTCTTATGGTGCAATCCTCGATGTATCCAATAAATACAAGTATCCGAAAACGCTACGAACATAATCGGCGCGATCACAAACGCGTACAACTTCCCGCCGTGTTCGTTCAAATCCCAATATATCTTCGTCTTCCCGCTCTCCACCAACAACTCGAACGGCGCCGTCATCGCCGTCATCACCGCTATGGACCACAAACTCGTCTTGATCTCGTTCTTCACCTGGTCCTTCCCTTCCCGTTGGAACCAATTGGCTTTATTCTCTCCCGTCTTTTTATCTTTCCGTTTGAACAGGAAATAATACGTCAAAGGGCAAAACGTGAAATAAAACAAATACGTCATCACCAAAAGAAACCCCCAGATGACGAGAAACTTCCGAAGTAAACCGTGCGTTTCCGGGTTGAAATCTTCCGATTTGATGCCAAAGAGATACGGGTCAACGATAAATTTGTTCACCCAGTTCGCGGAGCCGTCGAATCCTAAACCCAGGCCGATGATTGTCGGTACTTCTAACATTATTCTTTTACGTTGTTATTCTTATTATATAATTCACGCGAAAGCGTGTTTTTGTCACTCCTTCAAAGCGTCTCCTCTCGTCCGGTTTTAAAGATGACGATGAGAGTTCAAAACGACGTGAGAGAATAAAAAAACCGAGATGACGTCAATTTTTTCAGCAGAGTGAAAATCAGTCGTAAAAACGAGAGAATTGCCAAAAACGTCAAATTTTTTAAAAACACACGAGAGACGACAAAAAGCAGACGACGAATGCTACGTACTACTACTAATAATAATAATACTCTAATAATAGTGCAAAAGTAAGAGTAAGAGTAACACATGCGAGACCCTACTCTCACTCGTGCGAGGAAGGAAGGTCATCGGGCGGCGTTTTTGTCTCGGAGAGAAGAGAGAAGCAGTGGCGGAGAGACGCACACGACGACGGATTTGGACGAGTTGAAGAAACATCACAGATTTTTACGAGAGGATGATGATGATGATGATGACAAAAAGGAGGAGGAGGAAACAAGGGCTCGAAGAGGAAGAGGCGAAGAGGAAGAAGCGATGTTATCGTTATTAAACGAAGGCGAACGCGTGGCGAAAAAATACGAGGGAAAACTGTTCAAAGAGTACGCGATTCCGGATTTGTCCCGATGGGACACCCAAGGCGTCGGTTTGCGATGGAGAACGGAGAAAGAAGTCGCGAGAGGCAAAGGCGTGGATATTTGCGGCGAGAAGAGATGTTCGGAGAGGAAGAATCTAGGAACGTTTGAGTTGAATTTTCGGTATAAAGAAGGGGGGAAAGGGGAAGTGAAGAACGCGCTGGTGAAGGTGGTCGTCTGTCCCGCGTGCGAAGAGAAGATGAACCGAAGCCGCCGGAGGAAGAAGAAATAGAATTAGTCATAGATAAATTATTAGAAAGAGAAACGTTGTTGCAACAACAACAACAACAAAAGTAGTAGATTTAGAAGAACATGCCTCTGCGCCGACCGTAACCACCGTAACCACCTCCGTATCCGCCGTATCCACCTCCGTAGCCGCGTCTCCCTCTCCCGTTTCCAATTAAACCGAGATTGTTCGCCAACATGTACAAAGTAAACGGAGACGCGCCGTTCTTATAGGCGACGTACAAAACCATCCAAGAGAGAAACGTTCCAAACGTGAACGCGTTATCGTCGATGTAATCACCGTAATCGTGATCGAATCGATCTCCATACGTGCTCCGCCCCATGCTCCGGGCGCCTAAACCAATCCATCGTCTCAGGATGAAGAACAAAAACGCCGCGATGACGCAGTTCGCCGCAATTCTTCCGTTATCCGACAACCCGTACGAATATTGATACCTGACCGCGCCTAAGAAATCTCCCAGGCGAGAGAGGAGACCCCCACTCTCACTCGCAGTGTCGCTATTACTTCTAGTATTCCCTCCTCTCTCTGCTCTTCTCCTCTCCTTCTCTCGCGTCAGCTTCTCCTCGACCGCGCGCAAAGTCCTTCTTGCCTCCTCGTTCTCGCTCGCCAAACTCAAACACTTCTCCAAAGCTCTCTTCGCCTCCTCCAACTTTTTCACATCCCCGCCG
>JACLAB010009121.1_pt1 | contig 11284 bp, 7 predicted proteins | sample 8027921 | NCBI WGS metagenome assembly JACLAB01 (sample SAMN15725117, study PRJNA655200) | protist metagenome | isolation source: fluorescence activated cell sorting (FACS) single amplified genomes of... | place: USA: West Boothbay Harbor, Gulf of Maine | collected 2000-07-19
TCAAATACTTACACGAAGAAGTCAAAGCGCCTTGGGATTCGCTAGTGCCCGATGGGCGGCCTTAAATGGTCATCTTCACATATTCGAATACCTTGTCGAGCGTAAGTTTGATAAATATAGCGGATTTGAGTGTCAGTTTGCGGCCGAGAAAGGTCACTTAGACTGTTTGAAGTACTTACACGAAACCGCCAAAGCGCCGTGGGACGAGGACGCCGTAATATACGCACACAACAACAACCAAACCGAATGTTTAAAATACCTCCTCGACAATAACTGTCCTCTCCCACCTGGTTGGTCTCACAAAGACGGAGAGCTCCACGTGCCAGGCCATTCAGAATAATCGAGAATTAGACTTCTTTGAATAAGAATAGTTTTTTTGTAAACACTAATAGCGCGCGCAAAAAATCGTACGTCTCGTCCTTTATTTGTCCACATTAAAACTCAAGTTCGTTTCTCAATTTTTAACAACAAACACATCACTCTTTATTATTATTATCCATATTGTGTTTATTAACAAAAGTTTCAAAGAGTTTCAGTCTTTAAGAAGAGAGCGTTTTTGGTTCTGGTTTTGGTAGTAGGAGGAGTCGTGCTTGAGGATTAGGAGGAGGAAACGACGACGAAACAAATCCTCTCGATTCTATACATTGCGTTGCGGAATTGAGTCATTCAGTACTTCATCCATTATATCCAAAACAGATAACACAGACATTACGAAGACAGTTTCGTTTGCAAAAAGAAGACTAATACTAACAACAATAAAATGGCGTTATACGTGAAAGCGTTCTCGTTGGTTCTGAAAACAGTCTCCAAACCGATGGCGAAATCGTTGAAATCCTTCATCGTCAGTCAACCAGAGCTGAAAAAGACGTGCATTTCCTTGGCGCAGAAAATCAACGTCATGTATTCGTACATCGTGTTAGAAGCGCCGATACCACGAAAACCAGCGACGACGACGGTGATGGATACAAAAAGTGGGAAACCGTTAGAGATTGTGGTGACCAGAGGTCGGAGTAAATCGTCTTCCGGAGCGTCTTCGTCGTCGCACCACCAATACGTGAAACCTTTGTCGGACGACGTCGCCTTGACGAACGGAGCGGAGTTAGTGTCGGAGATCTTTCTCTTTTCCGTCGCCGGAGGGTTGGTGTATTGGGAAGCCGAGAAATCGAACGAACGCGAACGGGAGAAGAAAAAAATAGCCGCCGTGGAAAGGCAACAGCTGACAAAGTTGATGGAGTTAACGAAAGAGAGTTTAGAAGACGTGGTCGAAGAGTTGGAGGAGTTGAAGAGATGGAGAGAGACGGTGAGAGAGAAGAACTATAAGGATTTCGTCGAAAAAGCAGCGTTTGATGATAATAATAATAATAATAGGAGTAGCAGAACCGACGAGAGTAGCAACAACGCGACGATTCAGACGACGACGACGAAAAAAGGAAGCTGGCTGACAAGGAAAGGAGGATGACTTTTAGACGATAGTAATTTTATTCGTAATTTTTATTATTAATTCTCCGGGAACCATTTCACGTTGCCGACGATCAAGTTCGTGTTCGGCAACTGCCCCGGGTTCGGACTCAAGTACGTGAAACGTTTGGCATGCATATCAACCTCGACGATGTGAATGAACCCGGCGACGTTTGAGGTTAACAAATCCGATTGCGTTTTACCGTGCGAAACCGCAACGATGGCGTTGACTAAAGACATGGATGGGATCACAGAAGCGACTCGCATCGGGTCCGTGCTCGCTTCTTGACCGATCGGTAACGCAGACGTTGGGGCTTTCGGGCCCCCGCCAACTTTATAAAAGGAAACGGAGGAGAAAAACGCCGATTGCGCCACCGGCGAGAGAGGATTCGAGACAAAATCGAACCCGTAAAAGTATTCGCGAAACCGATCGTCTCTAGTTTTACGTCTGAACTCGGTCGTTCGTTCAACCACGCCCCCGGATTTCTTCAAAGAGAGAATCTCAACCGCCGCATCGACTTTTTTACCATCATCATCGCTACTTGATGTTTTCTTCTTGTTTTTCTTGTTCTTTTGCTGTTGCTGCTGCGCCAAAGCGGCGTCTTTCGCGAACTGTTTCGATAACGTTTGAAACAATCGCTCTTGGCCTAAACACAAAACCGTATCAATCTCTAAGCTTTTCACGGCGTGTAAGATCAACTCTAAGCCTAACCCTTCGATCCATCCCATGGTGTTCACTATGCACCCGGAATGTCTGGCGTGTTCGTTTTTCGAGTTTCTCGCCTCCATCATTTCCGCTATTTTCTCTACGAGAAATTTATAGTGCTCTTTCGAGTTTTCCGTAACCGTCACGTCGCCAAAAAAGTAACTGAGAGGCATTTCAGATTTCACGTGCGCGCCGTCCTCGAACGGATTTATCGGGTGATCGATTGGAGCGGCCGATATCGTTCCCGGGACTGAAATAGCGTTTTGGCCTAGATCTAAATCGATGAATAAAGGCGACCACGCTTGTCGCGCGGCGTAATTGATGAGGATTTTCGACAAGGAAGATTTCCCGACGTCAGCCGGGCCAACGATTAACACTCGCGGACCCGCGGATGATTTTTGACGAACCCCATCGTTTTCTTTTTCCTCCTGTTGCTCTTCTCCTTCTACTATTTCTCCTCTCTTCCTCTTCTTCTTTGTATCTTCTTCCTCCTCTTCTTTCTCCATCTCGTTTACCGCGTCGTCGCTCGATACTAAAGCGGACGAGCAATCTCTCGCCTTCTTTCGCTTCGCCTCTAATACGCCGTGCACGTTCAAGTAACTCACCATCGGCGTTTCCTCGGAAACGTACGCTATTTCGATCGCTTGTTCTTCTTCTTTATCTTTATCCTCTTCGTCTCCACTCTTTTCTAAATCGTCGTCTGAATCCTCGTTTCTTCTTCCCGTATCGTCACCAAAATCCTCGCCGCCGGCGCCTTCACCGCTCGTCTTCTTCGTTGTCAGATGAATCTTCGAATTCGCATTCGTCGCATTCGTCTGATTCGTTTCTTCCAGTTCAATCGTGCACCCAGAGTACGTGAAAAACGCCCACTTCCCGCCTCCCAACTTTTTCTTCGTAGTAGTATTCGTACCACCAACACTCGATACACCACCACTCGATAACGCAGAAGACGACGACGATCCAATTTCGCTTCCAAAAATCTCGCACGTTCCGGAGTTTGGCAACACGGCGACGTGGAAAAATCGATTCAATTTACACTCCACTCGTAACTCGGATTCTTTTGCGAGTTTGAACGTTAACACTTTCCTTTTTCGTCCTCCTCCCTCGTTTTCTGAATCGCTCTTGTTTTCTTCTCCTCCCATCGTCATAAAAGTCGCGTTGTTGTTCTTCGTGTTGTTTTTATTATAAAGTCGTCGTCTTCACTGTGTCGTCGTTTAATAATAATACTAAAGACGAGACGACGACTGTTGTTGTCACTCGTGTATGGTGTGAATGCAAAAATGAAGAAATGTGTTCGATTGAATACATTTTTGGACTGTCAGACAAGTGTTTGACACAAAAAAGAAGAATTTTTTTTTACGAGTAAAAAAAGGAGAATTTTTTTTTTAAATTCATTTTTAGACAGTTGTTTAAACACACAACAAACTTATTCTATCATACGTCTGTTAAGAGAGAGTCATTATTTCATCAGAGAGTCATCAGACCGAGAGAGAGATATCTTTGATTCTTTGATTCTTTCGTTCTTTGTGCAAAGACACTTACTGTAGGAGTACTACTCTCTCTGTGCTCAACTCTTATTTATAATAAGAGTCTCTGATAAAAAGTCATCGATTCATCAAAATCATCATCACGGACAGAGCTGATGAGATGATGATGAGAGAAGAAGAAGAAGAATCAAAAGAAGTGCGAGAAAAAGAGGAGGAGGAAAAGGAGAAGAAGAAGAGCTCTGTTAATGATGAGAGTCATTTAAAAAGCAACAACAACAACGATGAGAGCCAAAACGACGGCGACGGCAGTATTCCCGAGTCCGTGTTGAAAGAGTTCGAGGCGTTTCTTAAGGACAACAACGACAACAGTAAAAACAACAATTCCATCACGTTTTCCGAGACGCAGTTGTCTCTCCCAGTTCGAGTTTTAATACACCAGATGGTGAAAGAAAAAGGAAAGAATATGCTCGGGTCGAGAACGATTTCGGAGACGAATCAAATACGCGCGTTTCGAAAGAAAGATTACTTCTCTAATAAAGAAGGAGATGAAGACAAAGAAGAAGACAAAGAGGAAGAAGAACAACAACGCACGAGATTTGAACGAGGGAATATCGAACTGAACGACGCGTTTGACTTTTTCCTTGAACTGAAGTTGAAGACAAATGGTAAGCGGTCGTCGTCGTCGTCATTGAAAATCAACGCGGACGTCGCGAGAAGTAAGTATCACAAACTCAGTCAACGATTGCATCCGAGTTATAACGCGGCGTCAAGCGGGAGGATGCGAGGGTGGTGCGATCAATGCGGCATGCTTTTAGAGTTGGGAAGATGGTACAGGTTTACCACCACCACCGGTTCGAGAAGTAGAAGCGGAGAAAAAGATGAACGAGACGGAGGAGAAACGGCGGATGATTTGACGGATATTTGTCGAGTGTGTTTGGAGAAGAAGAAGAAGAAAAAGATGCGAACGAATTTTTCGACGAACAAAGGCAGACGCGACGAGACGGAAAACGCGTATCTCGAGATGGAAAAGAACGGGGAGTTGGTGTTGATTAAAGATTTGTCCGCGTTTGGCGAGAAAGGGAGCGAACTGAGAGAGATGTATTGTTGCTCTTTAAACGACGACGAGAGCGACGACGAGAGGGAGAAGAGCAACAACAACAAGAAGAAGAACTCCATACTACTCACTCGCGCGCACAAAGCGACTTTAGACTTTAAAAAGCTCACGGTCGCGTACCTGTGCTTCAAAGATCCCTCGAGAACGGAGATTTACAAAACTTTTGGGTTTGATCAGTTGAAAAAACACGAAGAAAACTACTCGGATGTGAATATTTTCGATTGCGATCCGTGGGAAGTGTACGAGGATTTCTTCGAAGGCAAAGACGAAGACGATCGACAATATTTACTCTTCAACGGGGTAGATTTAGAATCATCAGACAGCGACTTAGAAGAAGATATGATGGTCGAAGAAGAAGCAGAAGAGGAAAAAGAGGAAGAGGAAGAGGACATGGACGACGATTCCGAAGAAGATCTCAATCTTCTCAAACAAGCAAAAGAGATGGCGAAACAACAACAACAACAACAACAACAAAAGAAAGTGATCATGTCAAAGAGCACATCCGCGAACGAAGTTTTGAAGTTCCCGTTTTATCAACCCGGCGGAGTTGGTGGCACGCACAATCGATTCGTTGACAACGACGACAACGAGGAGGATGACGAGAAGAAGGAGGACATTTGGTCGACAACAATTTCAAAAGCGGCGGTGTGAAGAATCATAGATTATTAGGCGAGTGAAAGAGATAGCGTTTGCTGTAACAACAATAATATATAGTATTATCTCAAAATAAGTACACTGATGTGCGTTAGTAGGTAGCGGTTGATTATATTCATACTGGTGGTGTATTTAAACTTGTATTATATTCTCTCTTTCTCTCTCGTATTCTTTTTGAAGCCGAAGCCGATGATGATGATGATGATGATGCGTTAAATTATATATTTTAATAATAATTATTATAGTAACGCATGATCAACATTTAAATCTTTTGCGGGGCATCGACGATGAAGGAAATTCCTTTATCGATTTGCGCTTTCAACTCTGGTTTTAATTTGTCCAACCATCCTTGCTCGTAGGCGGTGATGTCGCCAATCGGCGACACTTCTTCGACGCCTTCTTTGCCCAACTTGCACTTGGTCGCAAAGAACGGCATGTCCGGAACAATATCGGAGGACACGTACGAGCACTCGTACACGTCAGATTCGCCACTCAAGCCTCTCAAAATAGCCTCACCCATACGCGCGGCGGCATATGCCATGGACAAAGTCGCCGAACCGCCACCGGCTTTAGCTTCGACGACTTCCGTCCCGGCGTTTTGGATGCGAATGGTCAAATCTTCCGTTTCTCTCTCACTAAACGCCGTTTGCGGGAACGTTTGCGACAACAACGGCAAGATGGTGATACCGGCGTGACCACCAATCACCGGCACGTCAACGTCGTTCACGTCCAAACCTTTCAAAGTCGAAACGAATTCGTCCGATCTCACGATATCCAACGTCGTCACGCCCAAAATTTTCCTCTTGTCGAATTTCCCGTTTTGCTTCATCACTTCGCACGCGATCGGCACGGTCGAATTTACCGGGTTGGAAATAATCGCCACGACTGCGTTCGGGCAGTGATCGGCCACGCCTTGCGTCAAATCTCGAACGATGCCGGCGTTGATGGAGAATAAATCGTCTCTCGTCATCCCCGGTTTACGAGGCACGCCCGCCGGTATGATGACTAAATCGCACCCTTTCAGAGCTTCTCCGAGCTCTTCGTTGCCGCAAAAACCATTCACGGTGGACGCGGTGTTGCAGTGAGACAAGTCCACGGCCACACCTTTGACGATTTGTCCGACATCATACAGCGCTAACTCAGAAATCATCGGATTCATTTTGAGCAATAAAGAGAGCGATTGCCCGATACCACCAGCGGCGCCTAAAACGGCAACTTTGAATCCATCGTCTTGACTCGCGTAAACGACGACTGAAGCGCCTCTTCTCGTTTGAGATCTTCTCGTCAAAGTTTTTGTCGCTTTCCTACTCATCGAGATTGCTTTTCTTTGTTGGTGTTGTTGCGTTTTGATCGAAGATCTGGAAGAAACAACGTTTCGCGTTTTATGAGTACACGCGATCGAATTTCCGACGGCGGATGATGCAGTTGAACTCGTCGTCATCATCATCGTCATCATTCAACTAAGAAGAAGAAGTTAAAGAAGAAGACAAAAAAGAAAATAAACTTCTTTTAAGAAAGATTAAATAATACGAAGATCTGTAGGATTTTAGGAGAACGAGAGACAAAACGTGTTCTTTCTCTTCTTCTTCTATTGCGTGTTGTGCGGTTACTTTTAATAAAGAAGAGATGAGAGTTTGTTTGAGAGAGTCTCTTCAAGGTGTTTTGTAACTGCTTTTTTGAAAAAAAAAGAAGAGCGTTTTTTGATGCATGGAAGCTCCAAGATCAAAAAAATATCGAGAGAGAGAGAGGGAAAAGCTTGTTCCGGTTCACTTGTGTGTGGGCTCTCAAAAATCATGTGTCAGTTTTCGAAAACTCTCTTTGTGTTGAAATTTTGCCACGTGCGTTCCATCCTTTTTCTTCTTCTCTTCTTCTTCTTCTTCTTTCTGACCTTTATTATTATTATTAGTATCACTTTGCGCACAACCTAAACTGCCAATAATAATAATAATAATCGGATATAATACTACTACTCTCTTCTAAAAGTCGCAAAAGCGAAGCATACGAGAGAGTATATATAAGAGAGAGCATATATAAGAGGGAGAAGAAGAAGTTAATAAGAGGAAAATGATGCAATCGTCCTCGTCTTTAGCAGATATGATGCAGCAGCGTTCGTCTTTATCTTCTTCTTTTAAGAAGCAAAAGACGATTCAGACGACGAGAAGTCAAAGAAGAGTAAACAGAAGAGGCGAAGCCACGAATACCACCACAAAAGCGATGATGATGATGAAAAGCAGAAGAGGCGAGGATGTTGGTGGTGAAAAGACCTCTTCTTCTTCTTCGCTGGAATCGTCTTCAAAAACCTTGATGTTGGTGACAACGAATTCAACGAAAACGAACAAAAGAGGTTTCATGCAAAAACGCAAAGCCACGATGGGAAATGGTGGACTTCGTGTTTCTGCCGCGACCGCCATGGACTCGTTTTCGAAGTTCTCCGCGTTATTTAGCAACTTGTTCCCGTTATGGACCGTGCTCTCCGCGGCGTTGGCGCTGACGAAACCGGCGTTTTTCAATTTCATGACCACGCCGATGATTACGTTTTGCTTGGCGTTGTTGATGTTTTCCATGGGAATCACGTTAACTATCGACGACTTTTTGAGAGTGTTTAAGAAACCAGACGTCATTGGTCTCGGATTCTTGTACTGCTACGTGGCTATGCCGGCGTTGGCTTTCGTCATCGGCAACGCCATCGGCTTAAGCGGGCCGTTGTTAGCAGGTTTGATTTTGGTTGGAAGCATTAACGGTGGCCAAGCGTCGAACTTGTGCGCGTACATCGCGAAAGGAGACGTGGCGTTGTCCGTGTTGATGACGACAGCGACCACGATTGGGTGCATTTTTATGACGCCGTTGATTTGCAAGTTGGCGTTGGGCGCGATTGTGGACGTGAACGCAATCGGGATGGCGATAAGCACGATTAAAGTTGTTTTGGTGCCCGTCGTGTTAGGTGTCACTTTGAACAAAGTGACGCCGAAAACGTGCCGAACGGTGGAGCCGTTTTGCCCGATCGTCGGAGTCATCATGACGGTTATTTTGGTCGGCGGGTCCGTCGCCCAATGCGCGGAGGGCATTTTGAACGCCGGGATGAAGTTACAAGTTGGCGCGTTCTTGTTGCACTTACTCGGTGGTGCGCTCGGGTATTGGGGAATGAAGATATTCAAGTACTCGGAGACGACGTGCAGAACGTGCGCGATTGAAACGGCGATGAAATCGAGCGCATTTGGGTTCTTGTTGGCGAGTTTGCACTTCCCGGAATTCTTGGTGAGAGTGCCTTCGGCGGTTTCGGTCGTCTGGATGGCGATTATGGGATCGATGATGGCGGTAATTTGGAGATTTATTCCAGTGGAAGACGAATAAATAAATAAATAATAATACGCGACGAAGTAACTTCTTACGCGGCGTGTATATGATACGTGAGAAGACGTTTGTGACTTTTATTATTATTATTATTATTAGATCATATATTCTGGACATATTTTGTTGTGTGTATAATTTGAGTTGCGACCGGGGGACGAGCGTCGTGCGGTTTTTACATAGTACATATAATAGAAAGAGTAGAGAGAAAGAGAGAGAGAAATGATTTAATACTAAGCGTGTTGTTGTTGATAAAATCGATTACGATTCCTATTACTCTAAAATTATTATTTCTGCTATTTTTCTACGCGGTTTTTGAAACACGAAGAAACTAATACGGAGATTCGCGACCGCTTCTGATCGAAGACGATGGGCTGTTCCTCATCGCGCCTCCTCCAAAGCCAACGTTGTTGTTGTTGTTGTTATTATTATTATTGTTATCATTGTTGTTATTGTTATTATTATTATTATGACCTTCGTCTTTCGTTGTCGTCCACGAGCACACTGAAGAGTCTTCGCCTCCGGTGTATAAGTGCAGCACGTTTTGACTATCAGTCGTCATCGCCGTTGAAGAAGATGATGCAAGTAAGCAACGAACGATATCGCCGTGACCTTTCATCATCAAATCCTCACGGTCTCCTCCACGGCCGCCTTGTTCAGAAGAAGAATCATTCGGCAACACGTATTCCGGCGCGAGTAAAGTCAACGGTTGCGTGCTCGTCTCGCTCCTCATAGCGATTTCGTCGTAAGCCATCGGAAACAAACCGACGGTACCGTTGATCGTTCCGCAGCACGCGTAATACTTATGGTTATTTGCCTCGCCACCGTCGATGACGTTGATGATGTAATCGACGCCGTTTTCGATCAAATCTTTCAATCCTTTCTTCGATATCGACGAGGAAAAAGATGCTTTCTTTACACTCATCGCCTTTGCTTGCTTTGCTGCCTCTCTCGCTTTTTCTCTCGCGTTCTTCACGTGTCCAATCTCCACGCCACACGTCGCGACACCCGCGTCGCAATCGAACAAATGAATTTCCTCGATGCCAGTCAACGCCCACAAGATATTTTTACTAGTGCTACCGCTACTCGTCGTACTACTCAAAAACCCAAACTCATTAATCGCCGCATTCGCGGTTCCAATACTCACTAAACTGTTCTCGTCGTCAATTTCGTTGAGTAAGTTAAACGTGCACGTCAACCCATCCACCGAACTCGTTTGCAAAATGTGTCTCTTTTCCGGATGGAATCGAAGTTTCGTGACTGTTTCCGAGTGCGCGTCTTCAAACTGTTTAATCATCATCGTCTCTTTTCCACCACCTCCTCCTCCTTGTCTGATCATCCGTCGGTCGTAAAACAAAATCTTCTCTCCGCAACTCACTGCTAAAATTGTTTCGTTCGCGCCGCCGATGGAGCACGTCTCCAAGGATCCGTTCTTACCGAGAATATGATTCGGTACCCGCGCTTGCGCGACGGCGCAGTTATTATTATTTGTCCTCGCGTCCCACTCTCGGACCGTGTTATCGTGCGAGCACGAAAGAATCGTCGTTAATTCGTTCGGCACGGGAAAGTGCGCGTCAGTCATCGCGCGTTCGTGCTTGAGTATCATAACATCGTTGTTGTTGTTATTAGTATTAGTAGTATTATTAGTAGTAGTATCGAAAACTTTCGCCTCGTTCGCGCTCGTACGATAGCAGACTTTCGAGAAATCAAAGTTCGATTCTATTTGCGTGATGTAGCAGGCATCGGATGATGCTCCTTTTTCTTCCGTCCATTTGTTGCGAAGCTTTACGGCGCTTCTTCTTCTTTTATCTTCTTTGTCTTTAACTTCTGTAACTTCTTCTTCTGCCGCCATCATCATCATCATCGTCTTTAAATTCGCCACTGGTTTCCGTATCGTAAACTCAGGGTCTGGGCCAAAATCGTGCGATACCACTCGTTGTTCTCCTTCTTCTTCTTTTTCTTCTTCTTTGTTCTTCTCCACGTCCATCATCTCATCCTCGTCATCCTCGTTTGTATCGTCGTCTTTAAATCGAACGTGTCCCCCCATCGCTTTTTTTTTTTGTTTGTGTGACAAAAGACTGAACTGTCGTTTTTTTCTACTTTTTTGAGTCTGCCAGTCCAAATTTTTTTTTTCTCAAAACAAGCAGCAGCTGAGCAGCTGAGTCATAATAATTTTCTGTTGCGCGTCAGCTTTTGTCTGCGTAACTCATACACGCGCACGAATAAAAGAAGAAGAAGAAGCAGAGAAGAGAGGCGTATAACTACTCACGCGCCGTTTACATCGATACTCTTTAAAGAAAGCGCGCGACGACGACGACGACGACGACGACGTATACTACGAAAAAGATGACGATGAGATTTTCCTTCTTTTTTAACATCGTCGTCGTTCCTTTTTTATTGATGATGGGGAAGTATCCTCGCGTCGTTTCCGGTTTGACGGCGATTCCGTCGGCGAGTTGGCACGATTTCGTTGCAGCGTGTTTATCTGAATCAGGCGCAGAAGTTACCGGCGAGTGC
>JACLAB010002378.1_pt1 | contig 11282 bp, 5 predicted proteins | sample 8027921 | NCBI WGS metagenome assembly JACLAB01 (sample SAMN15725117, study PRJNA655200) | protist metagenome | isolation source: fluorescence activated cell sorting (FACS) single amplified genomes of... | place: USA: West Boothbay Harbor, Gulf of Maine | collected 2000-07-19
CCGCGCCCGCGCGTCCGCGTCCGAACGCCGCCGCCGCGACGCCCCGCGGCGTCGAGGCCGCCGCGCGCGCGCGCGCCATCGACGCGCGCACCATCCCTCCGCGCGTCGCGCGCGTCGCGAGAAGCATGCCGCGCGTCGTTCTCGCGCGCGCGCGTCGCGCGTCGTCGGTTTTCGAACACATTTCAAATTCCAATCGTTCGCGCGCGCCCGCAAGCGCGGGCTGGACAAACCGTCATCGCGATTTCTCGACGCATGGCTCTAAATCACGGCGAATACGTCGAAAACTCGATGAGAAAGGGGGATATAGACAAAGAGCGTGCCGCCGCGAGATACAAACGGGCCGTGTTTTCAAGCGCAGGCTGGACAAAACCGTCCTCGCGATTTCTACACGCATGGCTCTAAATCACGGCGAATACGTCGAAAACTCGAAGCGAAAGAGGTTTAGGGCACTGTTTTTTCAAGCGCAGGCTGGACAAAACCGTCCTCGCGATTTCTACACGCATGGCACTAAATCACGGCGAATACGTCGAAAACTCGACGGGATTCGAACGTAGAAAACCGCTCCGCTCGGTGGCTGGCCACCTGTGGTGGTCGTCGCGCGCGTCGTCGACGCCAGATCGACGCGATGGGCGGGCCGTACTCGGGGTCGAGCTCGCTCGCCGCGTTCATTCGAGTCGGTGCCGTGGGCGCGGGATTGACGTACGGAATCGTCGTCAACGGATTCACCGGGCTGTTCGGGCGGTCGTCCGCGAAGAAGTGAGGACGCGCGGACGACGGAGGACGGGACGATTGATTTCGATCGAGCGATGAGGCTCGCGGCGACGCGCGCGGCGACGGAAAGCGAGATTTGATTGTGATATATACGAAGTAGTAGATCTAAGACGCGCGCGACGCGGCGACGACGCGCGCGACGCGCGGCGCGCGCACTGCGCGACGCGCTCACTGCGCGAGATCGCGAAGACAGGCGACCCATCGGTCGAGGGCGACGACGCGACGGCCGTCGCCGACGTCCATGGAATCGCCGAGATCGTCTTTGCCGTGACGCGCCATCTCGAGAAGCATGAATAATCGCTTGATCGGCACGCGGTCGCCCGTGAGGGCTTGGAGCGCTTGACACGCCCGCGGAAGGTCGACGGCGTCGAAGGCGCCGAGCTCGGCGAGCACGGCGGAGGTTTCGCTAGGGCTCAACTCGGGAACGTGTAAGGAGACGTTGAAGGCGGCGTTGAGACCCATGTCCTCGAAAACGAGCGGTAACGACGTCGTACCGATCACCAACAGCTTTCGCCCGGGTGGGGGTTGACGTTTGAGCAACACCAAGAGCGCCTGCAAGACGACGTTGCTAAAGCGCGGGCCGATGGCGACGTACTCAAGCAAGCGCTCGATGTCGTCCAATACGATCAACGAGACCGGCGACTTGTAGGCATCATCGAACAATTTTGCGAGAGCTTGACACTTCGCCGCTTCGGAGGCACCGACGAAACCGTCTGAGGTCAAGAGCTTGGTGAACGGGAACTGTGACTTGATCGCGAGCGCGGCGGCGAGCGCTGTCTTTCCACTCCCGGCGCCACCTTCGAGCAAGCACGTCAGCATGGGAGTCTTCTCCGACACTCTGACTTGCTCGATGAGTGACTCCATGGTCGAGACGAGCTTTTCGTACTTTTCTCCGTACGAAATCATTCCATTCAACATGCACCGTTCGAAGAGATCCGTCGACGCCCCAAACGCTGGTTTGACTTCGAGCAGCGCGAGCTCGAAATCAGCCATCGTGACTTTGATATTATCTTCGTCAATCGGTGCACCGATATCATTCATATCCACTTGCCTCGTCAGCGCGAACGACACCGCGGATTTCACCAAGCCTTCAATCTCAGCGCCGCTAAAGTTGCCCGTGCGCTTGGCCAATTCCGCCAAGTCAACGTCGCCACCGAGAAACTCGTTTTCACTCATCTTATTCGAGTGGATGTTCAAGATCTGTATCCGTCCGTTCTCATCGGGCAAACCGATCTCGATGTGCACCTCTAGGCGACCGGGGCGCAAGATTGCCTCGTCCAACATGTCCTTTCTATTCGTCATACCGATGAGCAAGATGTTGTTCAACGCGTCAACGCCGTCAATCTTCGTAAGCAACTGGTTGACTATGGAGTCGTGCACGCCTGTACCACTCGAAACACTTCCCCGAGATTTGCACACCGCATCGATCTCGTCGAAGATGATGATGTGCAAATCACTATCGTCTCCGCGCGCTTTGTACTCGGCTTCGGCGTCTTCAAACAACTTGCGAACGTTTTCTTCCGATTGTCCGACGTACTTGGACATTACCTCCGGCCCGTTCACGATTTTCGGCTCTTTGCCGTTCAACATCTTCCCGATTTGCCTCGCGATCAGAGTTTTGCCCGTACCCGGGGGACCGTGAAGGAGCATACCTTTGACGTGTTGGATCCCGAGTCGTTGCACCACGCTCTGCGGGAAAATTCTCGACGAAAATGCTCGTCGAAAGATGTCCTCAAATTGTTGATCCAGACCCCCGATCCCGAGCTTGGAAAAACTAAAATCTTTGCTCTTGAACAACCCTGTGTTCATCACCGCCGCTTTTTGGCCTAAAATTTTTATACCGCTATTGGACGACGCCTCGTACACGACGGCCGTCGACGGCGTAAACATCCCTCGCAGCGATGTCACGCCTTCCCTCGCCCCCTCCACGACGACGTGATTCACACTAAGCAAATAATTATTCCCACAGTACTCAACCGCCGCCTTTTGTCCCACGGTGAACACCTGCGAGCTAAATGTCCTACGCAAAATCGTCGTCATCGAATCCGCGTCCACGCCCTCGTGCGCGTTCTTCGCCGTCAAACTCGCCGCCAACGCCGGTCGCGTGAACTCCAACTCGATCGTCATTCCCGCGCAATCAAACTCTCGGCTCGGCGGTTCGTACTTTCGCCACTTCACCGCGTCTCCCGTGCTCACTCGCAGCTGTTTTCGCTGCACGCCGTTGAGTCCCACCGCTCCCGGCGCCACGTCCGCGCTCGCGCGCGTCAAAAACACGCAATCGCCAATCTCCACGTACGGCGCGCACGCCTCGACGTCGGCGTCGTTCACGAACGCGCAGTTCGTCAGCGCCAGTTCCTGCGTCGCCGCGCGCGTCGCGTCGCCGTCAGTCTTCGTCCTCGCGTCGTCGCGCGATTCGATTCGATTCGCGCGATTCGATTCGCGGTCTCCAATCGCGCGCGCTCGCGCGCGTCTCGCGCGCGCGCCCTCGCTCGCGCCCGCACCTGACTCGGGCAATTCGCCACGCGCATCGTCCCGCCCATCGCTCGGGCGTCGCGCGCGTCGCGCGTCGCGCGCGCGTCGCGGATTGCGGTCGGCACTCGGCGCCGCGTCGTCGATGCGCGACGCGCGCGCGACGACGCGATCGAGCGCGCGCGACGGCGCGACGGGACCCGCGCTGAGCGCGAGCGCGTCGGCGAGCGCGCTGAGCGCGAGCGCGTCGGCGAGCGCGTTCGCGAGCGCGGCGGACGACGCGGAATTCGCGCCGGTGAAACCGCGACACGCGGGGACGAAGGCGTCGCGCGATAGGAATCACTGCGAGGCGGGCGTCTTCGCCCTGGCGCGAGGGTGGACGCTGCTGCTGTGCTGTCAGGGACCGAGCCGAGGGAAGGCGAGTGGGGATGGAGAGCGTTGCTGAGTGCGCGAGGCGGGCGCGGGGACGAGACGCGGAGGGCGCGGCGAGGGACGCGAGAGACGGAAGGAACGCGTGCGCGGGGAACGCGGTGGAGACGAGACGGTTGAGGGAAAACGAGGGATGTAGAATGTTGATGGAGATCGTGCGCGAGATGGGGACGATGGAGGCGCGCGATGGGAGGGAGGAGGAGGCGCGGGCGAAGTGCGCGATGTTCGCGTTGCAAACCGTCGTCAACGCGGGGATGGACGATGGCGAGTGTTTGACCGAGGCGTGGGAGTGCGAGGCGATGGAAGATGCACTTAAAGCCGTGACGTCGCTGCGCGGGATTGGAGGGGCGAAGACGCACGGATTGGCGTGCGTATTCGTGGACGCGTGCGTGAAGCACGACGGCGCTCGCGCGGCGAAAGTCGTGGACATGGCGCAGAGCTTTTGGCTCTCGTTATTGCGTGCGTCGACAGAAGTTGACGAACCCGAGAACGTCGGTGGTGGTACTCATTTGATGACGCTGATTCGTACGATATGTTGCACAGGAGATGGTTTACCAAAACTTTTTCGCGCATTGTCGCCGAACGGTGCTGAAATTTCTGCTCTCAACGAGGCCATGCTTCGCGCGCGTCTCGTCGAGCTCGCCGAAGATGATTCTCGGTTGAACGAGGTCATGGTAAGCAAACACAAAACGAATCTGCCTCAGATGGTGTATACGTCTGAACAGGCGACTTTGCTGCATTTCATCGCTGCATTGTTGAACGACAAAGATGCGACGTCGTATGTCGACATTCCTCACTCCGAGATACGCGAGGGCGAGCAACCGCCACTTTTGATGCCAGAAGGCGTTTTAGCGTTTCTATTAGATACCACCTCTGTCGTCGCCGCACGGTTCGAATCCACGATGGATGATGATGAGCGAAAAGTTGCGCTGTCGATACTCATGGAGTGCGTGAGCATTTTGCGCGCGATGAGTGAGCGCGAGGTGAAGCCTCATGCTGGCGACACCATCGCGTGTTTAGCGGCCATGGGTCTCGTCAGGCTTATCCTATCGCTTCTCGCGGCGTTACCTGCACCAGAAGGTATAGGACAGACAAGTAAGGCGACGGGACCCGCTGCCGCTCCGAAGCTCGAGCAAAGCGTGCCTGAAGAGTTGAAGAGCGACGTCAAGTATCCGTCTCGAGTCCCGTGGTCTGGTTACAGAGTTGACCTCATCGCGATCATTGGAAACGCAGCGTTCAATCGCGCGCGCGTCTGTGACGATGTCGCGAATTTGGGAGGATTACCCATAGTGTTGAATCATACGAGAGGCGAAGAAGGCGAGGCGTACCTCCGAGAGTGGGCGCTTTGGGCGGTGCGGAACTTAACGCAAAGCAGTGAGCTGGCCCGCGATAAAACCGCCGAGCTTCAACCGCAAGCCGTAGAAGAAAGTGAAGAGCTTCTATCGAGAAGTCTCGGCGTCGAACTGAATAGAGAAACTGGAAGACCGAGAGTGGTGAGGCGAGAACAGGTGCCCATCGAGGACGCCACGGCGCGGAGAGAGAGTGACGACGCCGAGCCCGCGATCCCGGCGAATTGGAGAGTCACAGAGCTCTGAATTAGCTGACGTTAGTTATTTCCTACACTTGTACCTTGTAAAATACAACGAAGACCAACTAATGCTACTCTATTTCCTTCTAGACCTCAGCTTTTGAAGGACGACGCAAACAACCGTCGTCGCCGTCGCGACAAACCACCGATTGCTTCGACTCCTCGAGTGCGCTGATCCACGCACTCGTCGCTCTGAATCTTCTAGTTCCCTCAACGCCATCTCTAACGTAAACGCTCTCTCTATCCGAATCACGCTCGCCGCCACCGACCCTGCGCTCCCAAAGCCCGTCTCCACCGCGCGAGCGCCGTGCCTTTCGTAATACTTCAGCAACCGTCCTCGCCCGATCTTCCCATCCACCTCCACGCTCGCCTGCAACCGAGTGATGCCTAATTTCCCCGCGTGCGCCTGCGAAACGTGCATGAGATACGATCCAAGCCCTTCGCCTCGCCGTCTCGGGACGACGCCCAGGTGCGCGCCGTACCAGCTATCTGCGTACGCGCACCCACACGCGAACCCGACGATCGCTCCGCGACATCCGCGCGCATCGAGCTCGCGTAGGATGAACCACGTTGTTTCGCGCTCTTCGTGGAGCCAGGTGACGCGATCGAAGAAGGCGTCCTCGGTCTCGCCATCGTTCGGGACGCACTCGTCGTTCGGGACATCGTTCGGGAAACACTCGACGTGCGCGGCGCGGAGCTCGGGGAAGAGACGCCGCGCGGCGACGTGGTCGATGACGTCGATGACGAGCATTCTCGTCCGCGCGCGCGCGCGAGGTGGAGGGATTCGATCGTGAAGGGAGTGGGAGTGCGGGGAGTGACGCGCGTCGGTTGGCTGTCTATTCATAAAGCGTTGAATCAAATAGAAGGCGACTATTGCCCTTCTCCCGCTAAGATTACGTCGTCGATCTTGAGAATGAGCTTGACGACTTGCGTGGCGAGTAAAATTTGTTGCTGCTTGCCGATGAGAGTCTCGAACACGCCTTGAGACTTCATGTCGTTGGTGCCAATTTCTTTGCAGTCGACGCCGAGGAACGGATTCTTGTCCTTCAATTGCTGCGCCTTAATCGTGGCCACGGTCTCGATCGGAGGGAGGCCACTGTTTTCGGCCAAAGCGTTTGGAACAGCGTCAAGAGCGTCCGCGAAGGCGCGCATGGCGTATTGCTCGACGCTTGGAATCTTGTCGGCTTCCTCCTCGACGGCGATTGCGCACGCAACTTCGGCAGAACCGCCGCCGTACACAATGTTGTTGGATCGAACCAAGTTGCGAGCAACACAGATCGCGTCATGCAGAGAACGCTTCGTTTCATCAACCATCATCTTGTTGCCGCCGCGCACGAAGACTGTGACCGCTTTGCTCGCGGCGCAGTCTTCAATGATTACCATGCGTTCCTTCGTCGTTCCAAACGAAACCTCCTTCACCATGCCCGCTGAACCGAGTTTCTCCGGCGTTAACTCCGTGAATCGCGGTACGATGCGACCGCCAGTGGCGATGGCCAAAAGCTCAAGCTCGACACCACCGACCCAGCGAATGGCGGGAAGCTTTTGCTGCATGAGCATCGAATTTGCCTCGTCGTCAAAACCCCACTGGCAAATGACGAGCGTCGCACCACTGTCCTTGCATTGCTTCACCATGTCGTTAAAGTACTTTTCTTCTTGCTGACGGAGCTCCTCGTACTTTTCCACCGTGTCGATTTCAATCTTATGCTTCGTCTTCGGCTTTGGCGGCTCAAAAGGGCAAGTCAAGATGGCAATCTTTGCGTCCTTTATCTCCTTCGCCATTTGCGGGTGGCTGATGTCCTTGTCCAACACGATACCGTTCACCAACATGGTATCTTCTAGCTTGCCGCCCACCTTGCCTTCAACCTTAATCAAGTCTAAGTTCACATCCTTACGTTCTAAGTCGGCCACCGCCATCACAGCCTTCACGCAAATCTCTGCCATTTCGCGCTTGCACCGGTTCACAATCTTACTACTCAACGTCGTCATACACGTTTGAATTAACGGTTCGATATTCTCCGCATCGAATTCGAACTTTTCGCTGATTCTTGCGAGCTCCTTTGTCGCCACCTTGGACGCCATCTCGTAGCCTTCCGCGATTCGAAGGGGATGGATACCGCGGTCAAGGAGTGACTCGGCTTGCTCCAACAGCGCGCCCGCTAAAACCACCACACCGGTCGTCCCATCACCGATCTCGTAGTCCTGCGACTTGGACAGCTCAACCATGAGCTTACCGATCTCGTGTTCGACTTCCATCTGATCCAAAATAGTCGCTCCATCATTTGCTGCGAGATGAAATGACCGTCAGTCATCGCGTTCGAAAGTCAAACCTCGCGAGCGCTTCGCCTCGAGTTTTGAAATCGCACACGCACTTATCGTGATGTCGCCGTCGCCAGACTGCAAAATCTTATCCATACCCTACGATATTTCGCGACGTCGCGTCGCCTCTCGTCAGTCTCCGCGCGAACTATCGCGTCTCGCTTCGCTTTGCGAAAAAGTCAAACGCCGCGCGCGCCGCCGCGTCTTCATCTCACCTTTGGCCCGAGCGAAGACCGAAGCGTTCGAGCGACGCTCTTCGCCGCCGCGATGTTCGCTTTCTGCGCATCGATCCCGCGCACGCGCGTTTTCGCTCCTTGTTCCTGCATCGCGTAAACGACAAACACGTTCCAGCGTCAGTGTCCCGATCGCACCGCGTGCGTCTTTCATCATCGCGCGCTCGCGTCGCGCGCGCGCGTCCCTTCGTTCGCCCGCGCGCGCGCGCGGAGACCGCGACGGCTCGTTCGTCGCGTTCGCACCTTGATGATGATGAACGGTCGCCCGAACTCATCGAACGCCAGCGACATGGTTCCGTCGCGCGGGCCGCCGGGCTGATTGTGCGGCGTCGTCGTCGACGATCGATCGGTCGATCGATCGGTCGATCGACCGACCGACCGCTGGGGTTGGTTGATTGGTTCGTCTATGTGTCTATGTTTGCCGTCTACAACCATCTACGTCGGCTACCGGCGTGGTCTACGATCCTAGCGATCAGAGGACGGGACATGACTTGTATTAATGTGTCTCGGTGTGTCCGATGTGTCTTAATGTGTCTTGATGTGTCGCGAGCGCGCTCGAGCGCGCGGAGGGGCCTTCAGACGCGGGAACGCTCACGGCTCGTTCGTGTCTCCACCTTCCCCCTCGTCCGCGACGCCGTATATCTTTCTCCGATAGAATTCAACCTTCTCTATCGCTGGATTGACAACTGTGGCGCGGATCTCACGAATCGTCCCACTTAACGTCTTCGGACGCTCGCTCAACGGCGGCGTGCGGCGACGGCTGAGGGTTTTTCCTCTTTTTCTTTTCGTGGCGGGATCTTTGTTCTCTGCGCCGCTTCTCTCGCTCTTACGATCCACCTCGGGGAGTGCAAACTCCGTAATGATCTCTTTGCCTTTGTCTCTCGCGTCTTTCGTCGCCTTCGACGCCGTGACCGCCGTATTGATGGCCGTCATCGACGGTGATGCGCTTCCTTTCGCGGAGATGTTACCATCATAGGATGGCGGCGCGACGTCGTTTCCGTCGTCATCGCGCGCTCCGGTCGACTCCCGGTCGTTGGCGTGGCTCGGACGCATGCCGGCGCGCGCGTTCGGCCGACGCCGACGCGTCGACCGGCGCGCACGGCGCCCGCGTGTGCGAATATGACGAATCGACTTCACGCGAGGAAAAAGGCGACCGGCCTCTCGAAGTATTTAGTATAATGTGCCGACACTGATTGCGCATACGAGAGCCGGTTCGTAAAAATCAGCAAAATTTGCTCGACCTTGTGATTTTCTACCTCGCGCGCCGGGCACAATTTGAAGACTTGATGATTGATTGATCGTTGATTGATTGATTGATTGATTGATTGATTGATTGATTGATTGATTGATTGATTGATCGGTTTACGACGAGGCAAAGACGACGACGGTGCCGGAGGCGGTGCCCGCGGCGAAGGAACCTGCGGCATAGGGCTGCGCTCGAGCGCCAACGTCGCTGACGGCGACACACGTGACGCACGCGCGTTCGGTGGATTCGGGCGACCAGCGAGCGACGACTTCGCCGGATGAATGCCGAACGAAGTCCACGTCGCTCGCGTCGGCGCCAGAAGCGCAGAGCAGGGCGCCCGCGGTCGCAACGGTGGCGCCAGAGTTTGGCGCACACGCTTTGGCGACGGTTCGCGACAACGGATACGGCGCGGCGGTAGACCACGCATACACGTCGCCCACACTAGACGTCGTGATGATCTCGCTCGTTGATGCATCATGCAAGACAGACGTCCACGAGGGTTGCAAATCACCCGCGACGTTCATTCGCATAGAACGCCCGTTCATGCGCAAATCAAAAATGCGCAAATCGTTCGAGGCCGCGGCGACGACGGTACGACCGTCTGATGAAAACGAAAGCCCGCGAATCTCGGATGCACCATGTGAGTACATCACCATCGGAGCCCCGCCATTCATGGCGATGCGCGCGTCCCAGACCTTGATGTCGCCGCCCGAGCCCGCCGCGGCGACAAGTTGCTCCGCATCTCGGCCAACCTTGGTGAGCGTCTTCACGCTCCACGGTGCCGCGTGTTCGCCTTGCGTAAGCGCACCAAAAATTTGGCCAGTAGCGAGATCCATTTGCACGATTTGTCCCATATCCGTACCCACGCAAACGATGCGCTCGTTCATGACTGTCGTCGCGCTCATGCCCCTGGGTGCGCGCATGAGCGCCGCTGGCTTTCGGCTGTCGGGTGCCCACAAGCGAAGACAGTCGTCAGCGCTCGCAGTCAAAAGTGATAAGCCACCCGGACCATCGATGAAATCGAGAGAAATCAATGACTTTCGCACATCCAGCTTTTGAAATGGTTGCATAGCGTTTACGGTGATTTCAGACGTCGACGGTTGCTGATCATTCAGTGGCGAGCCTTCCTCGCGCACAACTCGTCTCTGCGTCTCTTCGTTCGAATGTAGTTCGTTTTCGAGAGTTATCAATTTTGCCACCCCTTTGGACGGTACCGTAACATTTAAATCATACGGTTGTTCGTCGCTCGTGCACTCGAGTAACTGTCGCTGAATCGCCGCCGCTCTGGCGTACAGGTCCGCTTCCTCGCGTTGAAGTTGACGCAAAGTGCGTGTGACATCGACCGCTTCGCTTTGTCGCTTTGAGATCTCACGCTTGACTTCGACCAATTGTGCTGCAAGTTCCTTGGGTGTCGTCGCCAAAGGTTCCATGACGAGCGGCGACATTCGAGCAGACACCGTCGTGCCCTGCACGCGTCCCTGAAACTCGCGCCCGTCTGGCGTCACACACGCGTCACCGTACATCGTCGGAACACCACGCAGTGGTGACTTCTCACGAAGGGGGATCGAGCTCGGCCATGGCACCGCGTTATAAACCGCCGGCGTCGGCGGTAATCCGTTCGTGTGCGCCAACGGCGCCAACCGCTTCCGTTCGCTCTGCGTCGCCCAAAACGTCTTCGACTCCCTCCTATCGCCATGCATCGCGAACGTGAAGCTATTCGTCGTCGCCGTCGTCGTCGTCGCCGTCGTCGTCTCCACGTCGTCGGTATTAAAATTCTCTCCCCCGGCGTCGTCCTTCGCCGCCTTCGCCGCCGGCGTCGACGCCCGCCTCGCGCGCTTCCCCATCCCTCCCTCGCGCTCTGCGCTCAGCTCCACGTTCTCCAGCGATCGCATCGCGTTAATCGGCGTAAAGTTAAACGTCTCCGTCGCCTCTTCTCCCCCCATCGCGTCCCCCGCGCGCGTCCCGACGTCCGAATCATCGCTCGCCTTCGTCGCCGACGCGCTCAATCGCGCGCTTCTTCGTCGCGTCGCGCTCGCGCCGCGCGCCATCTCCGCGAGCGCCGTCGCTCGATCGCGACGATCGACGCGCGCGCCGCTCACGTCGCGCGCGTCGACGATCGCGACGCGTCGGTCGTCGTCGCGCCTCCGTGTGCGGCGTCGCGTCGCGCGCCGATTCGATTCGCCTTCGTTCCCCTCGATCGCGAACCCGCGAATCACCGATCGACGTCGAT
>JACLAB010006602.1_pt1 | contig 11268 bp, 3 predicted proteins | sample 8027921 | NCBI WGS metagenome assembly JACLAB01 (sample SAMN15725117, study PRJNA655200) | protist metagenome | isolation source: fluorescence activated cell sorting (FACS) single amplified genomes of... | place: USA: West Boothbay Harbor, Gulf of Maine | collected 2000-07-19
TCGTCAAAGCAAGCCCAGGCACCGCAGGAGGCCAAACCCTTAAAGAACTTGCCCATGGCTACGAAGTCGAGACCATCGGAGCAATTGAACACCACACACTGCATGGCTAGAGCCTTGGCGAGATCCTTGGTGGTCTCGGTCTTGCCGGTACCGGCAGGACCAGCGGGGGCACCGCCAAAAATCATCTGCAGCGCTCCCATAAGGGTGAGGTAGCACTTATCTGTGAGAGGGGTAATCACCAAACGGAAGGAGTTTCCGAGGTACTCGTAGCCGTACGTCATGGATGCTGCCACCATCTGGGCCATGAGGTCGTCCTCTACCCAGTAGTAACGCAGCTGGGAGGTCCATCCGAAGTCATCCTTGGTGCCCACATCTCCGTCCTTGAGCTTCTTGATTACGTCACGGGCGTGAACATCAATCACAGTGAGGGCGCCTACGGTAGTACGAGCCGCACTGGACAACTTTCCTCTCACCAGAATGGTCATATCAGCGAGCTGGGCCACCTGTTGGTCGTAGAAAATAGCAGGCGCCTTCTCCCCCTCGTTGATGAACAACGTCTCCATCTCGGAAGTCCAGTGCATCTGGGAGCCATTCAGCACACACATGCCTGCGTGCTTCTGCATCCACTTGGGACGAGGGGTGACGGAGTAATCGAGGATAGCCTTGTGCATAGCGTCTCTGACGCAGTCACGCATGGCGTGCTCCAGCTCAAGCATCCAGTGCTCCACATTCTTTTCCACGGGATCGATCATCTCCACCAGCATGACCTCCTCCTGTTCGGGAGAGATGATGCGGTCAATCTTCAGGTCAGGCAAGAACTTAACCTTATCAATGCCCTCGAAACATTTCTTCAAGTGGGGCTGCACACGCTTGACCTCTTTGGATTCGGACAGAATAGAAAGCAGCTCGTCGTTCGACAAGAAGTAGAAGCGTGCGAATACGGAACGCTTGGTCTCCAGGTAGTCGGAAAGACCCTTCTGTACCTGATCCAACAGGATGTCCGACTCCTGGAAGCGCTCCAGAAGCTTCTCGTTGTCACAGTACTCCAGCACCATACTGTTTTGCTTGGCGTGAGTGATCGCCTGTCGCCATCCCTTGTCTACAGTACTGAACTTCTTACCCTCTGCAGGTAGCTGACGATTGATGTCCGCACTCTCAAAGATGGGCTGCAGGTACAGCCAGTTCTTCTGTACGGCAATCCAGGCCTCTAACACCTCCGAGATCATGCACAACTTGCGATTCCACTCGTCGATGCGCTCCTCAAAGGGTCCCTTGAAAGCACTAAACATAATTGTTTGCGTCATGGTGATCTGCTCGTCGAGGATAGCGTTGATATCATCCACACCCTTGAGCACGCCCGTGCCAGTCTCCTTGTACGGATGGATCGAGAGGTGCATGTTAGCCCACTCTTTTTCCATCTTGTCCAAAGCCTGCTCGATCTGATACTCCTTGGCGGCACTTTCACCGATCTTCTGTACCTTCTCGATATCAGACTTCATGTCTAGGGCTAGCACCTGATCCGTGGAGAAGTCCTCAATTGGCATAACCTCGACGCCCATCTGCTCAGCGAGCATATTCCAGTGACGGTCGCGCATACCGGGGTTGCGCAGGCACACGATGAGAGGCACCTCGGGCTTGAAATCGTTCACCTGGAACAAGATATCACCCGCAATCTGTGCCTGCTCCTTCATTTCGGCCTTGTTAAAGAACTTCTGGGCCTTGGTCACGGCCACCGTGTACTTATCGACATTCTTCTCCACCAGCTCGGCGTCAAGATCAATAAATCGACCCGACTTCCAGGACTTGCTGATGTCAATCCAGTCGCGAGCCGTGGTCCAAAGGTCATAGTAAGGAGTGAAGGTCTTGGTAATACGAGCCAAGTCCTCGTACTCTGTCACCTCAGACTCAAACAGGCCCTCGCGAGAGTTGAACAAGCGGGCCTTGTTTGTGGCCTGCTCCAAGCGCTCATTGAGCTCCACCACCGTCTGCGACACCGTTTCGTAGTCCTTGACATCGTTGAAGGACTTGAGCTCCTTGGTCTGAATATCGAGCTCAGCGAGGAAACGCACGAATGCGTTTTGCTCTGAAAGCATCTCCTCGTGCATCTTCTTCTTCGCAAGTGCGTTCTGGTCAACCACCTCTACACAGCGCTGCGCCAGCTTCGAGGGACTGCCGATGATGCCCCATTTCGCAGCAGTAGACTCGTAGGGAATTTTGAACTTCTCCTTGTCCAGCAAGCCGAAATAAGCCGTCATGTCAGTGATGATGCCATTAAGTGTGGAGTTGGTGAGGTTGAGGGAAGATAGATACTCCTCCATCTCTGCCACCTGCTCGACGTTTTCCGCTCTGACGGACAGACGGGCGAGGATCTTAGTGTATTCCTCTTCCAAGTTGGCGGTGATCTCGTCGCAGTAGCCGGCATGCTTTTGCAGCACGAGCTCTACAATGGCACGATGCTTGCTCAGGAGCAGCTCGCGCACAGACACCACCTCGATGGTGAAAAGACCGCAGTCGATAGGAGTAATAGGCAAGTTTGCCTCGATATCGACGATCTGGCTCTTGTGCGAGTTGATGAGATCCTGCACCTGCTGCAGATTCACATTCACCACCAGCTCAATCTCTTGCGACTCGGGGTCCTTACGGTTCACCTTGATCTTCTCCTCCACGTAGGTCGGGATGTCGATATTGATGAAATCCTCATATTTACGGAAGAACTCGAGATACTTCATTAGAGGGGCAATCGCAGAGTCCATGCTCACACCGATCTTGTCGCGGCAATCCTTGACCCAGTCGATTTCCGGCCACACAGACGGCACGAACTTGGGTTCGGGGAAGTAGATACGATCCATCACGTACTTCTGCACGTGCGGCACGTCCTGGAACTCGCTGATGATGTCATCGAATCCCTTGAGCACGATCTCCTTGAATTGCTGCATGTCGTGGTCGTACTCAATACTCTTGCCCATGACGGTGTCCACCTTCTTAATAGGGCACTTCTCACCAGCGGAGTATTCCTGCGACTTGAACCACACCTCCATCTCCTCCTCCCACTTCTTCACTTCATCGGGGTTGAGGCAACGATCCTCCTTGGTCACCTGGAAGCTGACGCTGAACATAGGAGGCATGACCTTGGTCTTATAAATGCTATTCTCGGGGAACTTAACTCTCACGCTCTTTACGTTGAGAATCGTCACCTCACATGCGCACAGCTGCTGCATGACCTTGGAGTACTCTTTGAGGTTGTATTTCACCACATTGAATAGAGTTTCTCCCATCATGAAGTTGACCTTGCCCAGCAGCACCTTGGCTGGGTTACTGCCGTTATTGCCTTCCATATACTCTACTAGACTGCGCATCTGCACGTCATAGTTGGGGCCAGTGGTAGACCTTTCCTCGACCCGTTCGAACCCCGGTTGGGCGATTCTGTCCGCAGCTAGCTTCTCCGCAGCCACCAGTTCAGCAGCCTCGACGAATGCTCGTCTAATGATGCCACCCGTTTTGGTAGGCCATTGCTGCTTGATAGATCGCTGCGCGACGAGCATCTGCTCGGCGATGTACCTATCGAACTTGTCGAGAGAAAAGGTCTTGTCGTAGTACATGTTGACGATGACGGTGGAGTCCAGATCACGTGCAAGACCCACAGCCCCTTGCAGCGCTCTGAGAGCAGACAAGGAGGCAAAGAATGCCTCAGCCTGGAAGTCGCGCGTGCGAGTAGCCATAGGGTGCTTCGGTATACCCTCCCACAACCCACTTTCCGGGGCTGGCTTCTGGGCAGGGAAAGCCTCCGCAGGCAGCTGCAGGGCCGCAAACGAGTCCTTGTTCGTACTGCTCATCTGGTTTGCATCGAAGATGATCTTGTTCATGACGGCCTCGTACCCCTCACGCGCCTCGTTCATCTCCACGTCTCGCACCTCTTCGCGTACCTCCAGAAGGCGCTTGCTTGTGTACGCACGATCTAGAATACGAGTGCCCTGCTCTTGCTCCAAGGTGGATGCCACTTCCTCCTGATACGGCATGCTGCGCACAAAGTAGTCATACTTCATCAGCGACACGCACGCCCTCCTCTTCTGTAAGGCGGCAATGATGCGATCTCCATACTTCACCAGCTTATCATATGGCTCCAGAAAGCATACCTGCAGCCTCGGCACTAGGAAGCGGTCACCATAATTTGTGTCACCCATCAGCTCAACGTCATACATCATCATCTCGTTGTCTTCCCCAACATTGCACAGCTTCATTTCGTGCACCAGACACGGTGCCCACATGCCAATGGAAGCATTTCTATTCATATCTTGCTCATCTGAAGTAGCCAGTGTGCCCGGGCTCTGCTCCGAGTTATGAGGAGTCACCAAGCACGCTGTCGGCTGGTCCAAAGGCAGCATATCCGCGGTAATATAAGCGTTATTGCCCTCCTCAAATAGAGAGGAATCGTAGTAATGTAGGGGGTATTTGTTGACAGCCGGGCTGGGTTCCATCAAGGCTTTGTTTTCATCGAGATTCATGTACTCTCCAAAATGAGTGTTCAATGCGTTGCACATCTCCTCGGCGCCCATTCCACTTTCAGTGTCCAGTACAAAGGTGGAGAGAACAGTCTCTGCGCGAGGAGGGGGCTTGGGCAGAGCATCACGCTTCGCCTTTCTTGCCGCCTCCTCCTTTTTCCGCTGCTGTACCCTCGCAATGGTGCGATCCATGTCCTCCTTCTCCTTCGACAAAGATGATGAACTAGCCATTTCGGGGGCGGCACCCGGCTTGGCCCCAGGCGATGCCCCCTTGCTCTCCTCAGCACTCTCGTTCTCGAACTTGCTAATAGCATCATCGGACCACTCAAACGTGTCCATATTAAGCTTACGCCGAATCACCTTCTTGCTGCCAGTAGCAGACTGGGATCGGTTCATGGCCTACTGCCTTAATATCCTCTGGTAAGCAGAGTGAGGGCAGAGCAACTGGAAAATGAAGGATGGTAACAGTGTTCAAGAAATTTTCCCTAACTTTTTTGGTGCATCCGGTCTAGGAGAATTTCGACACCCGATTACACATGGCACTTTTGTATCGCGCTAAAGGCTATTGTAGTGAACAAAGCAGCGTTCTTTTGCGTTTGGTGTGACTCCTAGATATGCAGCTGACTCTAATTACCCTGGTAGTCTGCTTCTTGCTGATCTCTTTGCAGGGTAAGTGATAGAAACTTTCCTCTCTCTACATCAATTCCACGACTGGTTCTAACTCTTCTACCTCTCCGTTTCTCAATGACACCCAATCAATCCCCCCAACAGACAATCATGTGTTTGCTGTAGCTGACGAAGAGGCCGAAAGCGGTGAGGAGGGGGTGGTGATGAAGGGCTTCGACGCCGATGCCGAGGCTGCTTTGGAATCCTCCAAGGAGAGCTTCGAGTTTCAGGCCGAGGTGAACCGTTTGATGGACATCATCATTAACTCCCTGTACAAGAACAAGGAGGTGTTCTTGCGTGAGCTGATTTCCAATGCTAGTGATGCCTTGGACAAGATTCGCTTTCTGGCCCTGAGTGCTGCCGATGCCCTCGGTGAACAGAAAGACCTGGAGATCCAGATCTCGTTCGATGAGGAGCTCAAGACTCTCACCATTCGTGATACTGGTGTCGGCATGACCAAGGCCGATCTTGTTGCCAACCTCGGTACCGTGGCCAAGTCCGGTACCACTAACTTCGTCGAGGCCCTGTCCGATGGTGCTGATATGAGTCTCATCGGTCAGTTCGGTGTCGGCTTCTACTCCGTGTACCTCATCGCCGACAAGGTGCGTGTTATCTCCAAGCACAACGATGACGTCCAGACTGTGTGGGAATCCACTGCGGATTCCTCGTTCTCCGTTGCCCCAGACCCACGTGGCGACACGCTGGGCAGAGGTACTGAAATCACCATGTTCTTGAAGGACGACGCTGTCGAGTTCACCAGACAAGATACCCTTGAGGAGCTCATCCGCCGCTACTCCGAGTTTATCACTTTCCCCATCAAGCTGTACAAGAAGACCACCGAGGTTGTGGAGATCGAGTACGAGGAGGAGGAGGAGGATGACTCAGCTCCCTCCGTTAACGAGGACGGTATCGAGGTCGAGGAGGAGGAGGAGGCGCCCGCTGAGGACCGCCCCAAGACAGAGACAGTCACCAACTGGGACTGGCATCATATCAACGACAACGTGGCCATCTGGAGCCGTGACACAAGCGAGATCACCGACGAGGAGTACAAGAAATTTTACTCCTCGCTAGCCAAGGACTCCACCGAGGCCAGCAGCTGGATTCACTTCAAAGCCGAGGGTGAGGTGGAGTTCAAGGGTATCCTATACGTGCCCACCGACCCCCTCAACCTGTACGACGATTACTCCAACAAGCAGGCGGGCATCCGCCTGTACGTGCGCAAAGTGCTGATCCAGGAAGACTTCGACGAGCTGTTGCCTAAGTACTTGAACTTCCTCAAGGGCGTGGTCGACAGTGACGACCTGCCCCTGAACGTGAGTCGTGAAACCCTGCAGCAGCACAAGATCCTCAAGGTTATGGGCAAGAAGCTCGTGAGAAAGGCTCTCGAGATGCTCCGCAAGCTGGCCACCGAGGGCAAGACCAACTCCAGCGAAAGCGATGAGGACGAGGACGAGACCGACGGTGAGGACAGTACCGCCTCTCCCGCCGTGCCCCTCGACGACCCCGAGCACCCATACATCAAGTTCTGGGAGAATTTTGGCAAGAGCATCAAGATGGGCATCATGGAGGACGTCGCCAATCGCTCTAAGCTGGCAAAGCTCCTGCGTTTCAAGAGCAGCACCTCCGATGAGAAGTGGGTGAGCCTAGAGCAGTACGTCGAGAACATGCACGAGTGGCAGAAAGAGATCTACTACCTGGCCGGCATGAACACCGAGGAGGTGAGCAAGTCCCCCTTCCTGGAGGCAGCTCGCAAGAAGAACGTCGAGGTGCTCTATCTGACTGACCCAGTGGACGAGTACGTGTTCCAGCACGTGAGTGAGTTCGAGGGTGTGAAGTTGCAGTCTCTGTCCAAGGAGGGCATCAAGTTCGGTGACGAGGATGAGGCCACCGTGAAGAGGCGCACCAAGGCCTACAAGGAGAACTTCAAGGACCTCACCAAGTACCTGAAGGACCTCCTGTCTGGCAAGGTCTCCAAGGTGTCCGTGTCGCAGAGAGTGGTGGATTCCCCTGCCGTTATCGTAACCGGTCAGTTCGGGCACACCGCGAACATGGAGCGTGTAATGCGCGCTCAGACCATGGCCAGCGGTGATTCCGTGCGTTCCATGAGTGCCCAGAAGACTCTGGAGCTCAACCCCCGTCACCCCATCGTCGTCGCCCTCAAGGATGCCGTCGAGAACGCTCCTGAGGAGCAGAGCACGAAGGACACCGCTCTGCTGGTGTACGACACAGCCCTGCTCTCCTCTGGATTCCTGCAGGAGGACCTTGACGGGTTCACCCAGAGAATGTACCGCGCTGTAGGCGCTACTCTCAACGTCGATTCTTTTGACTTGGTTGATGAGATTGAGTTGACCGATGACGAGGAGGAGGAGGAGGCTCCCGCTGAGGACTCAGCCGGTGACTTCGGTGACGAGCTCTAGTTATTCTGATCTTTCTCACACTTATCGATTGACAGCTGTTAGTTAGATGATGATGACGATGATGATGATGATGATGATGTACTGCATTATTGTTTGACTTTCCCACTACACACTTTCAATAATTAATCAAAATTTTGACTCTCACTTTTTCATCACTCACCTCTACAACACATTCTAGAACCTCGTCTTTGTCTCCCTGCTCCCGGCAATAAGATCCAGAAGGCGGGGTGGGTTCAGCCGCACTTCCCCAGTGCGCTCTATCTGCTCCTGTGACGGCGGCTCCAATGCAGCGAACGCCAGGTCAGCCGAGTACACAATGTTCTCCGCTGGACCTGTAAAGTAATAATAAGTAATGTGAGTATTGTGTCGATTGATGTGGAAAGGGATGATGGTTAAACTCGTGTCATATGGTGTCAGAGAATGCAGGCAAGCAGTAATAGATCGAGAGACAGACAAAGCGACATTACAAATAAGAAAAAGAAGGAGGAAAGTAGAACAGAATACGTACTAGGAGCATGGGCCAGGCGGATGCGGGTGGGGCTGCCTGGGTACACGATGGCCTGTGCCTCCACGAGAATGCCCCCAGGGAAGGCCCTGCGATACACAAACTGGTCCTCCTCGTCGTCTTGGTTCTTGTTTTTGTCTGCTGTGTCTGCCGACAGATGCTGACTGATGGAGATGGCTTCCAGAGACTCGAGCTGCAGGGGAGGCGATGGCAGCACCCTCAGTTCATCATCTGGTAGGTATTGTCTCGCATTGTTACTCAGTACTTCCCCGGGCTGTGCCAGCTTTTCGAAGTCAGTCTCCGTTGTGTCCCGCCACAAGTCGTCCCAACCCCCTTCTCCCTCGTCCAATTTTAGAGGGCGCTTGTTTAAACGCTCGCGTGTGATGACCACGTCCATGAGCCCCAGCGCCAGCGGGATCTTGTTTTCATCGAAATCAATGGGGGAATAAGACAAGAGCACACGCACACGCCCATCCCTATGCCGGAAGGCAGTTTCCAAACTCATGCCTCTGACCGTGGGGGAAGGGCCACGAACGTCAACATTGCCGCAACACTTGCGATTGCCCATCGCCCCCTCGCGAAATACCCCAGCATTCTTGATCCGTAGACGCTCGCTGTCAAAGCACACCTCGCAATCGGCCCTGATCTCCCCGACTACGAAGCCATTCTTCTGAGTTAAACACTCATCCTCCTCTGTGCCTTCCACCGTCACCTCGGTGTACATATAGTCTTCCACCTCGTCGTCCTGGGGGTCGTAGCCCGCCTGGAGCCCCTTCCAGAACCCCTTGCTGTTCCCCTCAAACAGCCGCCATTGCTCTCGGTCATGCGATATTTGGTCCCGGAGGGGAAGTAGAATCGAGCTCCTACGTTGCAGGGGTAGTTTTCTGAACGAGCTGGTTTGCTGCAGCAACAAACCAAGACTCAGAAAGAGTAACACGATAGCTCCCATGCTCCCACTTGCTAAGAAAACTGCGTTAAGGACAGCTGAAATCTGTAGTGACCGAAACAATTTGTACCGTCGTAGCATCCATTATCAAGCCTGTGGCGCGTCAGTGTGGTTTACCATGACAATGATTGTTTCTCTTCTCAGTCTACTTACCCTGCTGGCCACGACAAGCGCCTTTATTCCCTCTATGAGGAGCAAGGCCATCCTCCTCGGCCAGCCTAGTCAGCATCGGAGTGTATCCTCCTTGTCGATGGCCCAGGACCAGGTGGGGAAGATAGTGGAGATTAATGTGCCCATGAATGGCATGGATGGTGAGAGTCTCATGCCTATTCCCATCCGGCTGCGCCCGATCTTCGCCAACAGCGTATTTCTGACTGTGGTATACGATGTCCCCTTCGGGTTGAATGTGGACAAGCCTCCCAAGAATTTCCCCTGTCCTTTTGTGACCAAGGACGGAAAAGGTGGAGAGAAGGTGGGGGATGTGTTGCGTGCAACGTCTTGCTGGTCGCAAGGCTTCAATGCCGCCGGGGCCACCTCCGATATCATGTCCTTCGCAGGCAATGTAAAGTGGCGGCGAAGTGTTTTCGACACCACCGGGGCGCCATGGGAGCAGGTCGTGCAGGCTCTTACCTCCAATACAAACGAGCGCTGCAGCCAGGTCTCGCTCGTGTTCGAAAGAGAGGTTGAGGGTGATCCAGTGGACGAGGAGGCTGCTGCTGAGGAGAAAGGGGATGCTCAAGAGGCTCAAGAAGAGTAGATAGAGGGGAGAGGGACACAATGATAGGGGTGAGGAATGTAGGCAAGAATGTATTAGGTACAGCACTGGGTGTTATTTGTTTGTTGTGATTGAATATCCATACTAAAGACACGATTTTGTGGTGACTTCAGTCCGGGCTCAGATTTTGATTTTGTGTGTTGTGTGAATAGTGGTTGTGGAGCGGTCACGTGTGGTACTGATAGAGTCTGGTTGCTAGCCAAGACATTTTGTTGCTGTACCAGTGAGCGTAAGAACAATTTCTCTGCTGCAAGAGCACTATTAAGGTCGCACTATGCAGAAAACAAGTTCAATCGTAAGCGTCGTCGTAAGCGTCCTTGTGGTGCTCTCACTTTGCGTACAGGGCATTGTTGTTCAGAATGGGGTCATGAGGGGCGCATTCCTGTCTTCACGAGACGAAATATCGCGCTGGGGCAAGGGGAAGGTCGCCGCAATCGTTGCCGACTCGACTACGATGACGAACGATGCCTCTATCCTGCCCAATTTTGGTGGGATACTAGGGGGTATGAGAGGCATGGGTGGCAAGGCCTTGCAGAATCGTGATTCTTGGGGTAATTTTGACGACGAAGAGACGTACGAAGTAGAAGTAGACGCTGACAGCAGCCTGGCCAAAGAGGCGATTGCCCTGGAGGCAGACAAGGTCACGAGGGCGAAGGGGTACATCAAACGGAAGATCGGATTTAAGCTCTATTCCAAGTCCGGGCGCCAACAGACAACTTATGTCGGGCCCCGACTGAGCAAACGCGAGAAGTATTTTAAGCCCGAATACGTTACTACTCCGAGTGGTGGTGATGGCAACAAAGGCGGCGGAGACGGCAAGGCCAAGCAAAGGCGGGGCACTCGCTTGATCAGAATGAGTGCTAGCGCCCTGCGAAGCGCTGGCAACAGGATGTCCCTGGTTTCCAAGAAACTAGACCAAATGACATACCTGCAGATCATGGCAGCAGGAGCCATCAGCCGTACGATGGCGCAAACAATTATGCACCCTGCCAACACGTTCAAGACCATGCTGCAGATGAAGAGGGACACCAGTGTGCCCATACTCAGTCAGATCACGCCAGAAAGGCTCCTGAGAGGCGCCGACGCACAGTTTTTTATGTCGTTGCCGCATGGTGCATTCTATTTCTTCGTCATTGACCAGGTGAAAAACAAGGTCACCAAGCTTATACCGAAGGCGTATGAGAACCTATCAGATTTCGCCGCCAGTGCTATCAGCACGGTGGTGTGCTCTATTGTGTCGACGCCACAGATGGTACTCACAGACCGTCTGATGGCGGGGGTATATCCAAACTTCCCAACTGCTCTCCAGAAGATCTTCGCGCAGGAGGGGGTGCGTGGCTTCTACGTGGGATGGCGATCGGGGCTCGCCCAGAAGATTCCCAGCTATGGATTGACGTGGATGTTTTTCCAGCAGCTCAAGAGGTCCTATGAGGAATACTTCGGCTCCAAGCCCAATGCTG
>JACLAB010015687.1_pt1 | contig 11253 bp, 8 predicted proteins | sample 8027921 | NCBI WGS metagenome assembly JACLAB01 (sample SAMN15725117, study PRJNA655200) | protist metagenome | isolation source: fluorescence activated cell sorting (FACS) single amplified genomes of... | place: USA: West Boothbay Harbor, Gulf of Maine | collected 2000-07-19
CATCGACGACGACGCGCATCGACGTCGTAGGTGGAGGAAAGAACGCGCGCGCGCTTCGATTTAACCGCCGCGGTCGAAACGCACCGCGTCCGTCGTCAACCGCATCGTCGTCGTCATCATCATCTTGCGAGGCGGCTGAGGCCAAAAGCGAGGGGGACAGATTAGTCGCGGGACGCAAAGACTGGAGGAGACCCGGCGAAGAAACACGGGCGCGACGATGTCGGTGACGAAGAGCGAGTTGCGCGTCGGGGAGACGACCCTGGACGAGTACCTCGCGGCGGCGATCGGAGAGACGAGCGATACACAGAGGAGGCGAATGTTTGAAGAAGACGCGCGCGCGTTGAGAGCGCTGTCTCGCGCGTGCGTTCGGATACACGAAGTGGTTCAACGCGCCGGATTGAGCGATGTGGCGAGCATGACTGAGGGTAAAAACGGTGTGGTGAACGTACACGGGGAAGAACAAGCGGCGTTGGACGATGCGGCGCACGAAATGTGCGTGGAGGAGCTCGAGGCGTGCGGCGTGTGCAGGTGGATTGCGAGCGAAGAGAGCGAAGACGTGGTGCCCGCCTCGTCGCGAGGCGCTGTGGCGGTGGTGTTTGACCCTCTGGATGGAAGCTCAAACATCGAGTGCGGCGTGGGCGTGGGGACGATATTCGGCATCGTCGGTGTGGAGGAGGATTCCACCGCGGAGTCGGTGTACGCCCGTCCCGGAAGCGACATGCGTTCAGCCGGGTACGTCTTGTACGGGTCGTCCACCATTTTAGTGTTGAGTCTCGTCGACGGGGACGCGCTCGGAGGCGTGTGCGTGTTTACGCTCGACGAAACGCGGGGAGAGGGGGAGTTCGTGTTGACAAAGTTAAATGTTCGAATTCCAGAAAAAGGCAAGGTGTACAGCGTGAACCAAGGCAACGCGGACAAGTGGTCTCCGGGCGTCGCCGCGTACGTCGCCGAAGCGTCCGCCGAGAAGTCTCTGCGTTACATCGGCTCCATGGTGGCTGACGTCCACCGAACCCTTCTGTACGGCGGAACCTTTCATTATCCAGCCGATAGTAAGAATATTAACGGTAAACTTCGCGCCGTGTACGAGTGCTTCCCCATGTCCGCCGTCATTGAGCGCGCGGGAGGGCTGTCCATTTCCGGCGAGAACGAGCGCGTGCTGGACTTTGTCCCAGAGACGGCGCACTCTCGGGTTCCGATTCATCTCGGGAGCGCAAAGGATATCGAAAGGTTGTCGCAAGTGTTGGCTGAGCATAGACTCGCGGATCGCAACGCGCGCGGGCCGAGATAATATGTATCGGCGCGCGTTCGTGTTCGTTCATGTCGCGAAGACCATCCGGCATAAATCAAACAAAGATTTCTAGCGCTGTAAAACAAGGAAAGGTATTGATCGCTCAAACGCATTCGTGTCTCGCGGCTTCGAGTCTTCGTGTACATGTGGGTATCTTTTTCATTAAAACTTGTTCTTCTCCAGCGTCGTCGCTCCCCTCTCTCCGCGCGCGGCGAGCAACTTTGATGGCATCCATCGCTCGGATTCGCATGCGGCACGCACACGTTCGTCGTGACGAATCGACCCAGTGTCGTACCGTTTTATTCCGCCTTGCTAGTACCGTTCGTCGTTTCCTTCTTCTTCTCGCCACCCTTGCCGGCGAGGTTCATAGCCTTCTCAATCGCTTCCGGGCCGTGCTTCTTCACCAACTCTTGCACCTTGGCGAAGGACGGGCCGAGTTCTTGCTGAATGGCGGCAAAATCACCCTTTTTCATGTGTTCGGTCGTTCTGTCGATACCCGGGGCGAGTTGGTGGAACACCGGAGCGATGGCCTTCTTGTACAACGTGATGGCGCCTTTGAAGCGCGGATTCACCATCCACGCGACGAATAAAACCTTCATCAAACGGTACGCCGGAATCCTACGAGACGACGGGAAAACGCGCGCGTTTCGTCAGTCATTCAGTCAGTCATTCCGCGCTCGAAAAACCCGGTCGCCCAGACGAGAAACGACGAACGCGCGCCAAGGAAAGCACGCGCGAATTCCCCCGGCGCTGGATTAGTCAAAATTCAACAGTCACCGCGCGCGCGCGAGCGAGCGAGCGCGAGCGAGAGAGCGTCTCTCCGTCGTCTCTCCACCGTCGACTTCCAAGCAAACGCATCGAGACGCGAACGACACGCACCAGTTCGCCACGCCCCACGTCTCGGAGACCATAAGCGAGAAAGCGACCATGAAATACGTCAGCCAGAGCGTGGCATCGTCGGGCGAAATCGCCTTGCGATCCAAAAGCTTGAGCGCGCTGTAGGTTGGGTAGCAGTACCCGACGCCGAAGCCGGCGACTTTAACGACCAAGCCGATCATTGGTTCGTGCTTTTTCTTCGCGTTTTCTCGACGGGTGCGTTCGGGAACGCGTCGAGCAGTGTCGCGTCGACCCGATCTTTCCATTCACGATTCCTTCGATTCGCCCCGTCCCGCCTCCTCGTCCGTCGTTCGACCGGGATCCGGAGGGGAACGATCGATCGACGGACGTTTGAAATGAAAATTACACACATAGATGGTAGATGTTTTCATTATCATATGAATGAATGTACTATATATTATATGTTTTGAGGCACATTTAAGTAAGAAATTATCCCACTCGTCCAACGCGCGCTCGCCCTCGCCGCGGTCGCGTCTGCGTCCGCGTCCGCGTCCGCGTCTGCACACACCGCCGCAACGGGTCGTGAGACGGAAGGCGGTCCGGTGTCGACGATCGACGATCGAAGCGAAGGATCGAACGCGAACGATCGAAGGGAACGATCGAAGCGTCGGTGCGACGAGCGCTCAGACCGCGAGACGACTAGACGAGGGTGATGCCGGCGACGGCGTCGGTGCCCGCGGGGCGAAGGCTGCCTCTCTCGGCATCATCATGTTCAAAGAGAACGACGACGGTCAAGGGACGGGGAAGACGACCGATACGAGTGGTTCGAGCGTCGACGAGTGGAAACGGTGAACGAGCGGCGTCGAGCGCGTCGGCCACGCCCGGGGGTGTGAGCGGGAACGCGTCTTCGTCTTCGTCTTCGCAGCAGAGGTGGGATCGGGTCCTGCAATCGCTGGCGTCCGCCGAGGTGGACGTGTCGCGCGCAGCCGCTGTGTTGGACGAAGCGCTGCCCCCGCACGATGATATCAGAAGAGGGACGCTACCGAACGGGCTCAAGTACGTCATCTTGCCTAACAAGGTTCCGGAAGGGCGTTTCGAGGCCCACCTGGAGATGCACGTGGGGAGCGTGGATGAGCGAGAGGACGAGCAAGGTTTGGCGCACTTGGTCGAACACGTGACGTTTCTGGGGTCGAGAAAGCGCGATCAGTGGTTGGGAAGCGGTACGCGAGGGAACGCTTACACGGACTTTCACCACACCGTGTTTCACATCCACGCGCCGACGACGAACAAGGATGGACACTTCATGCCTCCAAACGTTTTGGACATTCTCAACGACGTCGCCTTCACCCCGCAATTGCTCGAAACGCGCGTCGCCAAGGAGAAAAAAGCCGTCTTGGCCGAGGCACAGATGATGAACACGATTGAATACAGAGTTGACTGTCAGTTGCTCGAGCACCTGCACTGGGATAACCTGTTGGGAACGAGGTTTCCCATCGGTAAGTTGGACCAAGTGGAGGCGTGGCCAGCGCAGGCGGTTCGCGATTTCCACGCGCGCTGGTACTTCCCGGCGAACGCCACGCTTTATATGGTCGGTGACTTTGACGCCTCCGTGGACGAGGTTGAGGGCATGGTGGCTGCCTCTTTCGGCGAAGCTGCCCCGGCGGAAGGTGCGGAGGAGGCTGAGTCGCCCCTCGTGAGGCACGCGGTGAGACCGCCGGTGAAGCACGCGTACGGCTCCCCGTCCTACGAGGCGGTGGAGATTCAGCAAAAGGTGGACGAGTCTGTGTCTACGGGAGTTGAAGACCCTTTCCTCCCGTTCGTTGCGCCGGAGGGCAAGGTTTCCATGTTCCAACACGAACATTTGTCCAACGCAAGCTTTAACATTTTCTCAAAGCTTCCGATCAAGCCACTCAAGCGCATGGGCGATTTGCATCGCACCATTCTTCAGAGAATCGTTTTGCTCGTGCTGCAGAGCCGCATCCAAGCGCGTTATGCGGAAACGAATGCCGACTACAAGCGAGTCGAGCTCGATCACTCGGACAGCGCTCGCGAGGGCTGCTGCGTGAGCACTGTCACGGTTACGTGCGAGCCGCGAGAGTACGAGTTTGCCTTGCAAGTGGCGGTCGAAGAGTGCCGTCGTCTGCAAAAGTTTGGCCTCACGCCGAGTGAACTCGAGCGTTTCAAGGCTGCCATGCTGCGAGACAGCGAACAGCTCGCCCAACAGGCTGGATGCGTGCCGAGCTTGGAGAACCTCGACTTTGTCATGGAGCACGACGCGTGCGGACATGTCGTCATGGATCAAGTGGCGGGTCACGAAGCCTTGATGCGCATGGCTGACTACATCACGCTCGAAGCCTGCAACGATGCGTGCGATGAGCTCCTCGGTTTCGTTGGCGAGTACGGTGTTGAAGATGCGCGCAGGCCGAACAGCGGCAAGACGACGGCTATCGTCGCGTGCGTTCCTGCCACCATGACGAACCTCGAAGGTGAGACGGTGCCGTTTGACATCACCCCGGAGCGCATCGAGCAAGTCTTGGCTGCGGACTATGGCGAAATCACCCCACCAGAGGACATTTACGTCCCCGAAGTCCTAATTCCGGATGATGAAATCAACGCGCTCATCGAAGAGACGGCGCCGCAATTCACCGAGGCTACGTACCATGAACCTACTGGCGTGTACCAACGCACTCTCAGCAATGGCATCAGAGTCAACTATAAGGTGCTCGACGCGGAACCGGGTAGCGCGTTCTTGCGTCTCGTCGTGCCCGGCGGTCGCTCTCGCGAGATTCCGCTGGCTGGTCCGGGGGGCATCGGCGCCTCAGCGGTGGGTTTGCGCGCGATTCAAGAGGCGGGTGACGTTGGCGAGTGGAGCCGAAAGCAGATTGAGTTGTTGACCATGCAGCATTTGCTCGTGTACGATGTTGAGCCGGAGGTTGAATACATGTTTATGGACTCTGCGTTCGCCACCGATGGCGGTCTCAGAACCATCATGGAGATTATTCACCTCACTCTGACCAAACCCAACTGGAACGAGCAGGCGTTGGAGCGCGTCAAGGACATTTACAGAATGTTCCAAATCAACACCAATAAGAATATCGAGTTGTTGACGCACGACACCATCAACGCGGTGATTTACGAGGATCGCCGCATGATGGACCCGAACAAGGATGAGCTCAGCGCCCTGACTTTGGACGGCGTTCGCGAGGTTGTGGAGAAGCAGTTTGCCAGCGGCAACTTGGAGCTCAACATCGTCGGTGACATCATTCCAGAAGAGGTCGACAACATGGTGCTCGCGTTCATGGGGTCCATCAAGAGAACGCCGGCTTCATCGGTTCCGGTTGACGCGCCGCCGCTCAAATTGAAGGAGGTGCGAAAGGACGACCCTGTTCGCACGCAGCGACTCTGGTTGAAGGATAGCGACGAGAGAGCGTGCGCCGTCGCCGCAGGTCCGGGTCCGAGCATGTGGGCCCCGATGACGAACTTGTACTCAGAAATTCCCAGCTTTGTCAAGGAGGAGGTGTTTGAAAACTACCCGCCCGAGCAAATTGAGCGCATGCGCGATCCCATCAACGATGTCGCGGCGGCCAAGGGTAACCCTTTCGCGCAACAGTCGGTGCGACGAGCAAATCCGCTCGCCACGTATTGCGCTGGAATGATGCTCGCTGAGGTTGTCGGAGGTCGTCTCTTCACGACCGTCCGCGACGCCTTGGGTCTCACGTACGACTGCAACTTTACCATGTCGTTTGGCTTGCAGAACAATGACGCGACGACGTACCGTTTGCTCGTGACGTCGACTCCGGAGAAGATTGACGACGCGTTGAACGCCGGCGTGCGAGTGTTACGAGGCTTCAAGATGCAGCGAGTGAGTCAACGTGAGGTTGATCGCGCGCGCTTAACCTTGCTCTCTCGCCACGAGATGGACTTGAAGACGAACAACTACTGGGCCGATCTCATGCAGTGCACCAACACCCCAGACTTGGCTCCGAAGAAGAAGATTGATTGCATTGCCGATTTGCCGCTCATGTACGAGGCTTGCACTGCGGAAGATTTGCAAGAGGTTTACGATATGCTTGGTCTCGGTGAAGGCGAGATGTTCACGTCTGTGACTATTGCCGGCAAGGAGGAACCAAAGCCTTTCGTCAACCCGAAGGATGTCGCGAGCGCCGCGGCGGCGGCGCAAACGCTCACCGCGGCTTTGGGTGGTATCAACTTTGCCGAGGCGATCAAAAAACTCAAATCCTCTCAGCAGCAGCAGCAGCAGCAGCAATAGTAGTAAACTTTTCGTGGATTTCTCCAAAAACGTTGCGGCGCGCGCGCGAGGCGGCGAAAATCTCGATGATATTATTCCTTACGAACGAGTACCAGTAGTTTTACAACTGATCAACGACCTTTGTAGTAGTCGAAAAAAGAAAGAAAGAAAGACAAAAAGAGGAGAGATTCGTTCCCGCGTGATGTTTTAGGTTGCGCTGCGTTTCAAATACGTCCTTGGGTCTCGGTCTTCGTATAAAAATATTGTTTGTTTGTTGGGGCTACACAAACACGCGGCGCGTACTATACCGCGCGTCGGCGAGATGATAAAATATGAAAGTTTGTTTTTTTCCCTCCTTCGCCGCAGTTTCGTCGTGCCTTTGGTGTTTGCGTGTGTTTGGTGATGAAGATAATAATTGCTTCGGCGGTTGCTTGCTCTTTGTTGATTTTTCTCTTTTCACTCGGTATCGATTGCTCGTATCGTCAATCGCCCACCTCAGGAGGAGTGCTTGGCGCTGTTGCAAATGGTCACGAAGGCGTCGCCGATGAGAGAAGCGCCGCCGACGAGGAAGCCGTCGATGTCCTCCTTTTGAGCTAATTCTTCGCAGTTGCCGGCGTTGACGCTACCCCCGTATTGGATGCGAATCTTGGAAGCGACATCCGCGGAAATGTTAGCGGCGCACCACTTGCGGATCCCCGCGTGAACCTCTTGCGCTTGATCCGGAGTGGCCACCTTACCCGTACCGATGGCCCAGATGGGTTCGTACGCGATGACAATGTTTTCCCAATCCGCGGGCGTGATCACATCGTTCACCGCCTTGAGCTGCGCGAAGCACACATCCATCGTCGTGCCAGACTCGCGCTGTTCCAAGGTTTCGCCGATGCAGAGCGCAACCTTGAGACCCTTGGACAGGGCGTACTTTGTCTTTTCACCGACAAATTCGTTCGTCTCGCCGCAGAGCGCGCGGCGTTCGCTGTGACCCAAAATGACCCACGGAATTTCGGCATCGACGAGCATATCCGCGCTCACTTCACCCGTGTAAGCGCCGCCGCTCGACACCCAGCAATTTTGCGCCGCGACGGAGTACTTGTCGTTCAACGCCGCTTGCACGCGCGGGATAAAAACAAAGGGCGGCGCGACGTAGATGTCCAAATCGGCATCGATTTTACCCGAGTTGAGCTCCTTGACGAGCGTCTCGACGCTCGCCGCCGTGCCGTTGCACTTCCAGTTACCGCCGACGATAAACTTACCCGTGCCGGCGCGCGTCGTCACGGATGAGGCGCGTCGTCGTTCGCCGCTACGGCGAACCGTCGTTCGCGTCGTAACCTGGAATGGATCATCGCGGCGTAGCGGCGGTATCGTCAGTCATTCAGTCATTTGCTTTCTCAATTCACGCGAGCGTTTCGTTCATCCGCGCGCCGACGAGGACGACGACGCCCGGATGGGCCGGGCCGTCGTCCGTCGATGAACAGATAAAGCACCCAGCCCTCCGAGAAGGGTGGGCTCCTCTCTGATGGCCACCCGTTCGCGTATCCGCGCATCCCGCCCCCCCCGCTCGACCGCGCTCTTCTCTCGTCTTTCGCGTCCGGATCGACCACCGGTCCGACGTCCGCGCCGTTCCATCCACGCCACGCGCGCGCCCGGTCGGGCGGTTCGACCCCGCGATCGCCGATGGATAGTTGGACGGATGATGATGGGTGGACGGATGATCCATCATCCGTCACCATCCCGTCCCAGCGCACGCGCGTCGTCGTTCTCGTCGTTCTCGTTCTCGTACCTTGGCCGCGTTCGATCGTCGACCCGTCGTCGTCGTCGTCGTGGAAGACGCGCATCGCACGCGCGTCGTCGTCGTCACCGTCGTCATCATCCTCCCGAGCCCACACACACCGAGCTCTGCGGGCGACGACGGGTCGACGGACGCCCTCTTCGAGTGGTCCCGATACGTTCTCGATGATACGTTCTCGATGATACCACCGCCACAGTACGCGACGGTACGCGGTACCGTCATTGGATAAAAAAATACTCACGCACGGTCGAGAGACACAGACGACGAGTTATGACTCAATGATGGCGTCTGGCGTCACGTTAGGGTTTACAATAGACCCCCCCCATCGGTCTCTATCGCGTCGATCCGCCCGTCCGAATCCGCGTTGACGTCGTCGTCGTCGTCGTATTTTCGTCGTCGTCACCGGGCTCGGCGTTGACGTCACGTCACTCTCACGCACCGCACGAAACGCGCTCCACGAACACGATGCAATCTGCCGCCGCTGGTTTCCGCGCCAGCGCGTTCACGCCGACCCGCGCGGCGCTCAAGTCGAGGTGCGTCTGCGTCGGTCTCTCTCGCGCGCGCGCGCGAAAGCCGGCGAGACGAGACGAACCGCCCGTCGTGGTTTTCGCGACGAAAAAGATTATGCGCGCGCCGCGCTTATCCAAACAAACAAACATCCAGCGAACCGTCCCGTCCGACCGCGCGCGGTTGAGAGACGGAGGCCCGGCGACGAGCGCGCGGTGTACTGACGAAAACGGCGATAAACGGTTTATTCGCGATGATCGACGCAGCGTCAAGGGCAAGACTTTCTCCCGCTCTGCCGTCCGCGTGGTACGTCTGCGAAGCGTTTGACTGACCGACGCGCGGCGAAAAAGGGCGTCCTTCTCGAGCTGACCACTCGACTTTTTTCCGAGAATCGCGCGCGACGACGATGAAGAGAAAATACTGACTAACGCGCGTCGTCGTCTATACGCATTCACAACGAACAGCAAGCGCGCAAGCCGTTGGTCGGCTACGAGGCCCCGGAGTTTGAAGCCGCGGCGGTTTTCGACCAAGAGTTCATGGACATGAAGCTTTCGGATTACCGCGGCAAGTACGTCGTGCTCTTCTTCTACCCGCTCGATTTCACCTTTGTCTGCCCGACGGAAATCACCGCCTTCTCCGACCGCTACGAGGAATTCGCCGCGCTGAACACCGAAGTCCTCGGCTGCTCCGTCGACTCCAAGTTTTCCCACTTGGCGTGGTTGCAAACCGATCGCAACGACGGCGGTCTCGGCGACCTCAAGTACCCGCTCGTCTCTGATCTCAAGCGCGAGATCACCGAGGCGTACGACGTGCTCTACGAAGACGGCACCGCGCTTCGCGGTTTGTTCATCATCGATCGTGAAGGCGTCATCCAACACTCCACCATCAACAACGCGCCGTTCGGTCGCTCCGTCGACGAAACCTTGCGCGTGCTCCAAGCTATTCAGTACGTGCAAAACAACCCGGATGAAGTCTGCCCGGCGGGCTGGACCCCGGGTGCGGCGACGATGAAGCCGGATCCGAAGGCGTCCAAGGAATACTTCAAGGCGATTTAGGCGATTTAAGACGGGCGAGTTTCTCTTCTCCTCTTCCCTTCTTTGTCACACATCCACAACCATTCATTGCCTTCGTCAACCGTCGATATCATCGTTCGTCACACCGTCTCGTCGCGTGCGTCTCGTTGGTGTTTCCCCGGGATGACGACGACCCCTTACTTTGATGTGTTTTTCTTCAGTCGAGATAAAAAAGTTGATGATCCTGTGCCGTCCGTCGGTCGAGTTCGGTCGAGGTCTACTAAAAGTAGTAGAACTCGGACATTTGAACCATATTATAAGTCCATATTTCTGCTTGGTAAAAACATTTCTAATACAATTCGGACAGTTGAACCATACTTCCGTCGGAAATCCGTGGGCCTATAAAAAAAGATTGATCCCACGCGAACTCGGACATGTGATACATAGTTAACGGGAAATAGGCCTATAAAAAAAGATTGATCCCACGCGGAATCGAGCCGCGGTTTCCACGGAGTTGCAACGGTTGTATACGGGTCCGAAGCCACTACTGGGCGACTACGAACGCCTACACAAGTACCCACAACGTGGTGTCCTAACCACTAGACGATGAGATCGAGTTTTACGACTCGAAGTACGACAATATTGTGTACTTCGGCGGTTTAATATGTGCTATGCACCAAGAATTGGGAGACCAGCAGTTGCATGGTATGATGCCTTTTATTACGGGTGTATTATTTTGTCACGCAGAATGTCATTCTTCGCCGTCTTTAGAGAGGAGGCTCGAGCGCGCGCCGCCCACGCGGACCGGATCGTAAGTAGAATCAATGCGTATCGCTCCTACGTTTCAGTGCTAAAAATGTAATCTATTCTAATCTTTGCGAACTCCTCTCTCCTCACCGTCCTCCTCATCGTCGTCGTCGTCGTCGGGCGAAGCGGTCGCCGCGCGATACTCGGCGAAGTCCCAGTCGCTCGCCCCGGCGAGGCTCCTCGGCCCCGTGTTGACCTCCCACATTTCCCCCGCGTCTAAAACGGTGACCCAACCGATCGGATACGTCGGAAACGATTCATCGGTATCGCCGAAACCGGTCCTCTTCACCCCGACTCGTCCGTTCCGAACGCACAACGCGTATCCAAATACGGCGCGCGTGAGCCAACGTTTTCGCGACGCGTCGCCTCCGCCGCCTCGTTGAAAACGCTCATCCTTCTCATCGGCACCCGGGCCGGAGCCGGAGCCGTGATCGATGACATCCGCCGCCATCGCCGCCGATACCCCTAGTTTTGACCTCGCCGGTAGCGCCGCACCCACTCGCACGTCCACCTTCACTCTGTCTCCCGCCAACACGCCTCGCGCTCTGAGTTCCGCCGCCAACCGTTTCTTTTTCTCCGCCGGCGTCTCGCGTCGTCCCGTCGTCCTCTCCTCTTGCAACACCCCGCTCCCGTACGAATCATCCATGGACATCATCGCCTCGTAGTTGTCCACCTCATCGGCAGCGGCAGCGGCAGCGGCAGCGGCAGCGGCTGCGCGTCCTCTGCCAGTGGTAGTCGGACGAACGACATCGGCATCGTCGTCGTC
>JACLAB010014681.1_pt1 | contig 11246 bp, 1 predicted proteins | sample 8027921 | NCBI WGS metagenome assembly JACLAB01 (sample SAMN15725117, study PRJNA655200) | protist metagenome | isolation source: fluorescence activated cell sorting (FACS) single amplified genomes of... | place: USA: West Boothbay Harbor, Gulf of Maine | collected 2000-07-19
CGCGTCCGGAGACGCGTCGCGAATGCGTCGACGCGACGTCGCGCGTCGGCCCGGGGTAGACGAAACGTTTTTCGCGTTATCCGAAGCGACGCGCGCGGTCGACGCGCGCGGTCGACGCGCGACGGGCGACGACGCGACGCGCGGCGCGCGGCGGGCGGAGAAGCGCGGGCGGTCGGTCGGCGCGCGCGCGAACGGACGCGCGGACGATGGCGAGCGATCGGTCGAACGCTCGAGCGCGCGCGCGCGCGAGCGACCGCGCGCGCGGCGCGGCGCGGACGCGGCGGACGCGGGACGGCGGCGTGATGCGTCGTTATGAGCTACTGCGTTCGCTAGGGTGGTTAAAAAGGTGGATTGATAGTAGTACACCGGCGAAGACGGTCGCGCGGCGCGCGCGAGGCGTCGCCGCGCGAGCGCGTCGCGCGGTACGATGAGTTGCGGTTGTGCGTACGTATCCGTGTTTACTTTCACGGCGATCGCGCGTCTTCAAACTCCGCGTCTTCAAACTCCGCGTCGTCATAGAATGGCGATGCGTCGCCGAACTCGTCGTCGTCGTTGGCGGAGTCGAGCGTGCCTCGATCGGACTCGGTCTCGGCGACCATCAACTGCATGGTTTTCATATTCTTCTTGTCCACTTGCGCAGTCGTCAGCGCGGTGGCGGCGGGGTCTATCGCGCCACGCTGACGCGCATCGTGTTCAGCGCGTTCGTAGGAAGCCAACTTTTGCTTCAAAGCGATCATCTCACCGCGCAACTTGTCCACGTCGGTGGATTGACGGCCGAGCGCGTCGATGAGAGAAGCGTCGTTTCCACCGTGGCGCACCAGTTCGGCGGCGAGAGCCATACTATCGGCCTCGGGACGAAGCTGAGAGACGTTGGCGTTGGTGGTGCCCGGAATGATTTGCACGACTCGCGGCCAGCCGACGATGGTTTGTCCACCGACGGTAACCCAGATGACGTACGCGCCGGCTTTCGAAAACGTTGCGCGAAACACGCCGCGGGACGAATCTTGATCATCGACTTCTGTGAACGTGATGTCTTCGGTACCACTCGCGGTAACGCTGAGTGTTTGCCAGGACTTCCAAGCCGTGGTATTCCCGAATCTGTCGCGCGGTTGCATGCGCACCGTGACAGAGGTACCCGCTTGCGCGCTGTACACGCCTTGAGCTTTGAACTCGGCGCCTTGTAACTGCGCCTTGCAGGATGAAGCCGCGGGCTGACTGGGTAAGACTTGAATCTCGCACGGAGAACCCAACACAGGTTCGCGTTTGAAGCCACTCCACACGTAAAGAGTGTATCGACCGACTGCACGAGCCTCGAATCGAACTTCTGCCGAACCGTCTCCGGCTTCGACGGTTTCGACATCCGCGGGGCCGACGCCAGTGACTTCAACGCGGAATGGCATCAACTCCGCACCAGCGGGAATCAAGTTATCGAAGCGATCGGCGCGTAACACCTTGACGATGCCGCGCGTACCGGCTTCAATATGTTTGACGTCGCTCGCGTCGATTCGGCAGTATGCTGGATCCGCTGGTCCGGCAACGCACGTGGCGCTGAGCGTCGCTTGCGAGTTTGGTGAGGACACAACGATGGTGAACGGACCTGCTTTGTTAATCGTGTAGCTGCACACGTACGTACCATCTCCTTGATCAAGCATGGTAGCCTTGACTGATTTCCCAGGGGTCAACGTAGATTGTACGACGGCGCTCAGAGTAGCGCCTCCGCCCATCATGCGGTTGCCTCGGTTGTCTCGTGCCTCGACGATGAACGACGCTCGTTCGCCCGCGACAGCCTTCGTCGAGCCCGTGCCAGTCATCTTACATCCCGGGACGTACACCTGTGCTGCGGAGGTTTGCACAGAGAATGGACATCCAACGATAGTTTCGCCGTTCAACGCCGCGATGAGCGAATGCGAGCCCACTTCAGGCCACATGATATCGGCGCGGTAACGCGCCTTGTCTTTGGTCAACCTCAACGGAACAATCGTGGACAAGCCAGAGGGTGCGATTAGTCGCAGACAGATAGCCTCATGACCGTTCACTTCGAGACCTCCGACTTCGTAATCGATGGACTGAATGAAGAATTCAGATTCAGAACCCACCATATACTCGTCACGCTTGTCAGATGGAATGAGCATGAGCTGCTTTGACGTCAAGCCGCCTTGAGAAGCGACGAATGAAGTCGCGGGTTTCGGATTCTCCACACCATTGACCGCTAAGAAGATTCTCCACTCACCAGCCCGAGGGACGACGAAAGACAATCGGTACGTGCCATCGCCGAAATCAGCAGTATCGGCATCGATGGAACCCGCCGGACCGAGAAGGCGCGCCGTGAGTCTATCACCGCCTTCGAGGCAGACATTTTGGTACCGATCCGCGGCATTGACGAGAACCTTCGTGACTTCGCCTGCAACGACAGTGTTGAGCGCATCTCCGCGGATGGAGCAGAAACGCGGATCCGTTTGAGCGGCAACAACCTGCAAGTTACGGGGGAAGCCGTGCACGGGCTTACCGTCCACAGTCACGCGAAGCGAGTAAGTGCCTGCTCGCTGGAGTGCACTCGTAAACATCGCTTCTCCGGGCTCTTTCGAGGCAAGGCTAAATACAGAAGTAGCGACACCGACAGCATCAACACGCAGTCTTTGGTTATCAAAGACTGCTTCGTTGTTGAACTTGTCTCTGGCGAAAATGACGACGGCCATTTGTCGACCAGCCAAACCGAGAAGCATGCTACCACCTCGTTCACGAATGCCGCTGAGCTGCACGCTTGAGCGCGAGGCATCTGCGGCGGTGGCCGTCAAAATGATATCGATCGGTGCACCTTGAATGCAGTCGCGTTGTACACCACCCCACCATTGACGGCCGACGTCTGCCGTAAAAATGCGAAGCGAGTACTTGCCACTCTCCGTCGCGCGGAATTTCGCGAAGGCGCCGACACCAGCTGGGTCGTTGACGACCTCTGCCTCGACGACGCTCGGTCCTTCTCCATCCGCTAGCAAGACGAAATCAACACCAGCATCGCCCTGTTTCGGTGGCGCGACATCATTTCCGAATCGATCGCGACAAAGCAACTTGACTACGAGGACTTCACCCGCCCGCCACGTGGTTCCTTCCTCAACCGGCACCACCGAGCACTGCGTCGGATCAAGTATCGTTGGTTTACACCTGAGTCGCACGACACGAGTCTGTCCGGCAGACGTAATCACGGCGTCGTACTCGCCGGCTTTATCGAGCTTGTAAGGGAACTCGTACGCACCGTTCATCATGTCTTGCACCTGCACGCGTTTGCCTTCGCCTCGAATGAAATCCACGTCGCTTGTCCCGTCTTTCGACTTGAAGGTTAAATGATGGATTGTGCACTGCAATGTCGCGCCACCCTTGTGAATTCGAACACCGCCTGGATTGGAACTTTCGAAGATGAACTTGGTTTCCAGACCGGCGACGCATTCTTCGCATCCAGGACCCGAGATTTGGGATGAGGTCAGGTGCACCACCGTGCGAGACGCCGTCTTCGACTTCAGCTCGGCGCTTGACACCTTCTGCACGGCTTCCTCCGCGAGAGTCGGAGGGAGTGCCGCGAGGACATTCTCCGCTTGATCTACCTTAACGCGATCGAGGAATGTACCAGCCTTGTCACTCGGAAGACCACCACTGGAAATCAAGGCGGCGGCAACCAAAGCAGGCAACGCTGACATGATGCGGACAGCGTGTGCTTCATCCAGACCCGCAACGACGGAACCAGCTTTGAAAGGCTCCATCTTCGAGATGATGTCGTTCGCAATCGTCATTGTCGCCGGATCCAACGTTTCATACAGCGTTTTCATCACAGCGAGGATGTTCTCTGTTTCCATGTTCGATGCCGCATCCGCAGCGGGCTGTGGACGCATCTTGATGATCATCGCCGCCCGTTTGGCGTGCGGCATTGACTCCAACAAGAGCGCAGCAGCCTTTGGATCTGGGATGGCGCTCGCGAGTGCACCAGCGGTTGCAGGGGTCATTGCTCCGACGGCCGATGCGCTGACATCGGGATCGAGCGCGGTGAGTACTTGCGCTGCTGCTTCAGGCTCAAGCTCGAACATGACCAACAGGACGTCAGCAAGCGGACCTCGCACTTTGGCGCCAGAACGCGGCACGTCAATGCTTGGTGGCCAAACACCGAGGCGTGCCAACGATTCGAGTGCAACTGCGGCAACCGCTGGACTCGTACCCGCAGCTACCGCAGCCACGAGCGAAGATGCGGCATTTTGAGGCCCCAAGAATTGAAGCGCCTTGCCAGCATCCTTTGCGTTCAAGGCACCCAACACAGCTGCACGAGCGTCTTGGGTGAGTTCGGTCATGATTTTCGCTGTGCTCTTCGGATCTCGTTGTAACATTCCACTGATGTGTAATGTAGTCTTATCTGCATTGAGCGTGCTCAACAGCTGTAACGCCTTGGACGCACTCACTCGGCCCTCTTCTCTCTCGCACATGTGCGAGAGGATAGGTGCCGCCGTGCTCGGCGGAAGCGTGAGCAAATACGTCGACATTTGATCGTCAGGGAGCTCTTGCAGGGCAAGTGCAGCCGCCTTGGCGGGCATCGAGCTCACTGCTTCAATGGCGGCGCTGGCATCCATGGCTCGGAGCAAGTCCGCGGCTTCGTCCGCTGGTAACATACTCAAGATGGATCCTGCAGCGCCAGCCGGGAGCGCTTCGACAATCGTCACACGCGCCGCATTTGATGAGCTGCTGATGACGCGTAATGCCTCTTCAGCCTCCATACTTCCGACCGCGCTCGCCATGACGTCCTGATCCATAACGGCGATGATACTTGAGATGCGTTCAGAGTCCATCGATGCGAGCACCGCGCCCGCAGCACCGGGACGCATGTCAGCGAGCGCTTGAGCAGACACCTTTGGAGCCATACCGGCGAGCGAACGCGCAGCGCGCTCGGACGCAGTCTTGCTCGGCTTAAGACCGGTGCCACCCCACTTAAATTTGGCTTGCCTTGTCTTCACGACGGGCGCGGGGATTTCAATCTCGCCCTTTTCTATACTCGTTTCGGCGTTCTTGATGATCACGTCGCCTCCCGGTTGTCTCAACACGGCTGCCTTGATGGCGGCGCCGCCGTCGACGGCGGTCATCTTCGTCATGGCGAGAATATTTTCAACAGCGCGAGGATGCGTTCGCGCAGCGCGCTGCATAGCACCGGCTGCGATTTCACAACCTTGAGCGTCAAGTTGCATGTTTCGGACCATCTTAGCGCACTCTTCCGCCGGAGCGGTGGTAAAGATGATACTGACAGTGTCCGGGGACACTTGCAGGCCTCGCCTGATGGCATCCGCCACCGTCGGCTCATACGCACCAGTGACCAATGCGCACATGGATACCGGATCGAGTTCGATCAAAATTGCCTTTTGTGCATCAGCTGGGATGAACTGCATCATCTCGGCTGCCTTTGCGGGTTTCATCTTAGCGATGATTGCCGCTGCAACGTCGGGATCAATGAGCTTATTGACACACAAGGAAGCGGCGCGGGCATCCATACCATTCATCACTTGCGCCGCCGCAGCGGGCGGTAAAGACTCGATGATGGACGCACGTGCGGCCGGTGGTGCGTCGTTGAGCATGCTCAATACGCTTTCCTCGGTCATCGTTACCACCGCTGCACTGAGTTCAGTAGGAGACATCATCGCCGCAGCACACGCAGCCTTTTGTGGATTCAAGCGCTGCAAAACCGCCGCGGCAACCTCCGGACGCATATCAGAAAGCGCGTCGCCTGCATCTTCGAGCTCGAGCTTGCGGATAATGGCGATGGTCGAATCCACTTGTTGCGGAGGTGGCGGGTTGAGTGCGGTTCCAAATGTGAAGGTATCTTCGTCTTCTTCTTCTTCTTCTTCTGCGTTCGGGTCCATGGCGGTCGTACCGATGCCACTCGCGGCTTGCGCCGCGGCGACGGCCGTCTTGTCGTTGGTGTAGACAAATCCGAAAGAGTTATCCGCGGGAACCATGGTCATCGCCGTCTGTGGCTCCTCGCCTTCGATTTCCTCAAATTCTTCATCTGGATCTCGCACACGAACCATGAATGGACAACCCGGAACGACTTCACCAGCAAGATTGACAGTGATGTGATGATCGCCGACTTCAACCCAAAGAAGGGGACATGAAAATCTTCGCGTTTCGGTTTCAAACTTCAGGGGCAAGTTGAAGGACATTTCGCTCGGCATGCGAACAGAAACCACCACGGCTTCCCGACCACTCATCACGCGACTCGGATTCGCTGGTTGCACGAAAAGTGTCGAGCGATCGGCGAGACACAAACGCTCGCCGCCGAGACCGTTGATGACGCAATCCGACGCTTGTAGCGCTCCAAGGCTGGGCATCAAGCTGTAGCGACTTTTTTTCTCGCGCAGGCCATTGGCAGAAATCCACAGCTCATGCTCAATCGGCATGTCCAGCTCGAAATTAATTGTGTAAGTACCGTCGGTATTGTCGATTATCTGTGTATCAATAGTACCTTCGTCTTCGTTGATCAACACTGCTTCAATAAAATCACCGCCAAGCGAGCGCGGATTGCCGTACTGGTCCATAGCTTGCATCAACAGCGAAATAGGAGTCGCTGTTGCACAGTTGCCAAGCGCATCGCCACTTATCGTGCACTTCTCCGGGTTACACGGACCAGCGACGACTTGCAAGATTCTTGGCCATCCGTTGCACGCACAGTCGCCGACGAGGGCGGCGACCGAGTAGGCTCCGGCCGTTGTGATGACCGCCGTGAAAGAGCCGACCGCATCCATAGGAGCGAACGGAACTTCGATCGGTCCGCGTGCGTGAACGGCGATACGTTCGCCGCCAAGCCAGTTAGTGGGATTCCCGTGCAAGTCTCGCGATAAGACGTGCATCGCAATCTCATCCCCCGCCATGATAGTGGACGGCAGCGTAATATCGGCGTCCACTTCGGCGAGCGTTTCCTCTTTACCGGCATTGACGAGAGCCATTCGAGCGACGCAAGAAGACGGGAAAGTCTCTTGACTGCTCACCATGGCGCTGAAAGAAGTGAGTTCAACGGATGGAACATCGAGTGGCGTCATTGTTTCTTCGTCGATGGCCAAGGCAACGATAGAGATGTCGTAGGACCCAGCAGCCTGAGCGACAAGACGAAGTTCGCACGAACCGTCGCCAAGCTCCAAGGCTTCACAATCAGCCCATCCTGGTCCGACAACTTCGGCGGCGAATCGGTTAAGACCATTTGCGGTGTCTTTAGTCGTCGGGTTGCCATACTTATCCCGGCGTTGGACGCGAATTAGACCAGCATCTCCCGCATTCCAAAGTAACATCATTTTACCAGCATCAACACGACATTCGCTGATTTCGCACTCAGCCGCTTCGCATTTGACATTGATCAAACGCTTCGTCTGCGTCGTGCCTTCATTCAACGTTAAGATGACTTCGATATCGCCCGCAATCGTACTCGAGTAGATGCAGCGGTACGAGCCGTCGCCGTTATCATGGATTTCACCAGCAATTGGTTCTCTGCCGCTGGCTCGACAAGAAATCGCCAAGTCAGCGCCGCCCTTGTTAATTTGGTTTCCTCCGTAATCGCGAGCGAGAAGCGTAAACTCGGCATCTTCTCCAGCCGTGGCAGTTGTGGCGCCATCACCAACCAGCGCTGATGAAATAAGAGCGAGTTTTTTACCCTCTGCATTGGCGCGAATCGGCGTGCCCGGAACCACCACACCGTCCAACATGATGTTCACAGAGTGGTGACCAGGATGGAGCCAGCGGATCTTGGCGGTATAACACTTATTATCCCTTGACAACGTGACCGGAATAGCTTCTTGAGAACCAGAGGGATGCGTCAAGCGAACACTCACAGCCTCCAAACCGGTCATGACGCGATTGTTAGTCTCCCAACCGACGCCATGCAGCATCAGATCGCTTGTGCGACCGCATTCAACAGATCCGTTTTTAGGCAAAGGAGGATCGAAAGAAACCACCGCCTCCTCTGCCGTCAGTGTGCCGAACGCAACGACAAAAGAAACTCCACCCTCGACGTGAAGAACACTATTAATGCGCGTACTCAGAATCCACCTACCTGCGGCAGTGACTTGGAATTCAAGCGCGTAAGTGCCATCTTGATGATCCGTCACGCTCACCTGACGAGCGAATGCGCCGTTCGGACCTTGGAGCGCTAGTTGCACCGTGTCTCCACCACTAAGACGGAGATTGGCATATCTATCGACTGTTCGAAGTGTCAATCGAACGATGTTACCAGTTTTGACGTCCTTCAACCCATCCATACTCAAAATCGATCGCGGCGCGAACGTGAAGCCAGCGATGACTTGCATTGCCCTCCAGCAGACTGGAAGGGCATCGCAAAGCACACGAAGCTCAAACGTGCCCGCACGAATCATCTTCGCGACGAACTCGTTCTGTAAACTTGTCGTTCCGTGCGAGGAGAAACTCAAGAACTCTGGACCGAGTGCCTCAACCGTGATCATTTGACCCTCCTCCCAATGCGTTTCATTCTTGTATCTGTCTCGGGCTATGACTCTGACAATCACTTCGTCACCGGCTGGGGTGATCCATGAATCATCGGCGCGCGTGCCGCCAATGACTTCTAACTCACAGCAATTCGGCATCGCAATCGTCGGTATCAAGTTCATCTCGAACAAACCATTCGGTAGCGGAACCATTTCGACGCCATTCATCGTCGTCACCTTCGGCAGGGTTACGTCCTTCATAGCTTCAATGTCTTCAGTGGCGATGAAGGTTCCTGGAACCGCGGCCAATGGCTTGCCAGCGTTGACATCACTCTTTGACGCCGAACGCACGGTACCCGCGAGAGAATCTGTTCGAAGACCAGACTCTTGCGCTTCAATCCTTTTGCTATCTGCCTTGGACGTAGCGGTCTTTGAGTCTTCGAGGAGGAGCTGTTGGTTCTCCATAAGAGCTTCGGCTTCCTCATTCGCGTAAGGCACGATGGGAGTGTCGGCAACGTAGACACCGATTTGATAGTTTCCAGCGACTGTGCCGTACAACTTGATTTCCGCCGTTCCGTTACCGAGTTCTAAAGACTGGCTTACGATATCTCCGGGTCCAATCGCCTTGCCAAAGAAAGGCGCCAGCCCTTCGCGACGGGTGATTCTGTTACCAAAACGATCCATGCGCGTGACTGTGAGCGTGAGTTGCTCACCAGCAACCCATACGCCATTATTCACCCCATCAACGCGGCACTTGGCGTAATCTACGCGTCCTGGCTTACATGTTGCCCTGTACGTAGCCGCCTCCGTGCCGAGGAACAGTGACAACTCAAACGGTCCGGCACGCTCGACAATGTAACTCGCCTCGTACGTACCGTCCCCGCAATCTTGCACCTTGCCACGAAGAGTTTCACCGCCCGATCGCACGGCAATGCCCATTTGTGCACCGCCGTTAAAGAGTCGGTTACCGCGTTCGTCTCTTGATTCGATGAGGATCGTGGCTCGCTCTCCCGCGACGGCACCCTGAAGGCCAGGTCCCGAGAGTCGACACATCGGCAGACTCACTTCCTGCGCTTCAACGTTCACTACGAATGGGGAACCTACAACTGGTTGTCCTCCGACTGCAGCGACGACCTCGTGTCTTCCAACCTCCCACCATCGTACCGTGGCTTTGTAGCGAGACCCTCGTTCGGCAAAAACAGGGGAGAGTGTGTGCGTCGCACCACTTGGCGTAATCAAGTGCATTGTGATAGCTTCTTGGCCGCTCATCCCGCGCCCGTTTGCATCATATTCGAGAGCTTGCAAGTAAATATCGCGCTGCGCACCGCAGACTTCCATACGTTTCATTCCAGGACCTCCTTTTAACACGCACGCGGCGGCGTGTAATGGGCCGTATGTGACAACAACTTCCGTGGTGCTCTCTTTTGCAATGCGACCGTTAACGACGGCCTGAATCGTCCATCGACCAGATTGTGGAATGATGAATGAGAAAGAATACGTTCCGTCTTCGTTATCTTTGACGTCCAAGGAATTTACTTTGATGCCGTTCGGTCCTGACATGGAGAGATTCACTCTGTCGCCACCCACGTGGCAATGGTTCCCGTACTTGTCCTCTGTTTGCACAAGAAGACTTGTAATCTTACTCGCGACGATGCCATTAAGTGCGTCACCACGTAAGACCGCACGACTCGTTTCGCACGCACCCGGAAAGACGTGCAAGATGAGCGGAGACGTAGCGATCGGGATGCCGTCAACAGTTACAGCGATCGTGTAGCTCCCCGATCGCGGGAAGATGGCTCGAAGCGCCATCCGGCCACTGCGAACGTCGGCCACTTCAAACGGTCTATCCGCGGGCAAGTGCGCCGGTCCGAACGCAACAACGGCGACGTTTTCGCCCGCAAAAGTAGTCGTATTGCCATACCGATCGCGAGCCTCCACAACGCAGGTGACTTCTTCACCTGCCATGGCAGCGCACGCGCCAAAGGCGGCGGCTTTCGCCCCCGGGCCCTTCGTCGAACTCGTGAGAGATTGCAATGTGGCGGTGCAGCCCGCTTGGGAGAGAGCGTCGGTCCCCATACGTGCTTCAAAGGGACAGCCGCTCAAATCTTCTTTCGTATCCAGGCACGATACGGCGACTTTGTAAATGCCAGTGACAGTCGTGTTCAGGAGAAATTCAATTTTCCCATCATCCAACATGTTGCGTTCGACGATGACGCCGCCAGGTCCTGATGCGCGAGCTTCGAACTCGAGGATACTTTTCGACGAATGAGCGAAATTCCCGAAGCGATCGCGCAAAGTCAGCAGTATTCTACCGGGAGTACCGGCCGTCCAACTCTCCAATCCTTGCTTCTCGATTGTACACTTTGGAATAACGACGTCGGATGCCTCGATGTTCACATCCCAGGCACGAGATTGTCCCGAAGCCTCGACAATGACGGCAATCTTACCGGCTAAGGTGCTCGTGAACTGTACGACGTATTCGCCATTACCGCGGTCATGAACAGTCCCTTGCTCAATGCCAGGACCAGGCGCGGAGAACAGCTTCGTGGCGACTGTCAATCGTCCGCCTCCAAAAGTAATCCTGTTTCCACCGCGCTCTCGCGCTTCTAAAATGAAGGAAGAGGATTCCCCTGCCACTGCCCCACGAAGGTTGACGATAGTACACGCGTCGAGATGAATCAAGGATTTGTTCGCTATGCGCTCCTTCAAGTCTCGTCTTCGCGTGTGCGACATAATCTCTTTAGCCCGTTCTTCAGGCGTGCACATCATGACGCCGACAGCCATGTCCGCAGG
>JACLAB010001346.1_pt1 | contig 11221 bp, 10 predicted proteins | sample 8027921 | NCBI WGS metagenome assembly JACLAB01 (sample SAMN15725117, study PRJNA655200) | protist metagenome | isolation source: fluorescence activated cell sorting (FACS) single amplified genomes of... | place: USA: West Boothbay Harbor, Gulf of Maine | collected 2000-07-19
TTCGACGTGCCTGCCTGCACAAGAGAGTCGAACTTCTCTTCAGTAAATGTCGACCAATTCTTCCCCACTTTCAACAGCAGCTTCTTCACCGTCTTCTTCCACTCTACCCCCCGTCTCTTTTTTTCGGTGTTAAGCTTTCCCACAATGTTCGAAAGCTGTGCAACTTTGGCTTCATCACCCTCCACTTTCGCTGCCTCCAACTTCCTTGCAGCATGCTTGGGCTTCTTCATCTTCTTCTTCTCTCCCTTCTCCATCTGTTCAAAAGTGTGAGTTTTTGCTCGAGCCTTGCTGATACCCCCCCCTGTACCGTGTGTGAACCGGCAACCATCGCCGCGATCGCAGATCCCCTTCTGAAAGTCGAAGCAAACTGCAAGACTTTTGCCGCCACTATTGCTGCTTTTATGGACTTTCTTGGCTTCTTCACTACATTTTTTCACCATCTCTCTAAAATTAGTCGAAATGAATTCTAATTGGGGGAGCAATTTAGAGTTTATCCGAGAGTAGACAGTAAAAAAGAAGAATCAATTTTGGCGCTGAAGTTCCCCAGTACGGTACATATAAACTCATTACCGGGAAATTTGCTCAAATATGAGTTTGTATTATCATGCTCGCTTCGTCCTCGTGTTTCTCCTAGCACTATGGAGCTTTGCAATGGGGTATATAAAGAAGGTTTCAGTGCCGAGATCGAGTGCCCCATTGCAAGCTGTGAATATGCGCAAAGCACTGGATCTCATCCATGCCGAAGTGATGATATCAGAAATAATAGGACATTATGTAGATAATATACAAAGTACGGGCTCGAAAACGCACAAATGTTTGTGTCCTTTCCACAATGACAAGAACAACCCTTCCATGACTCTAAGCGACGACAAAGGCTTATATCATTGCTTTACCTGCAACAAAGGAGGCGACACAGTACAATTTGTGCAAGAAATGGAGATCATAACGTTCCCCGAAGCCGTTTTGAAGGTGCTGGAAATTGCTGAACCGTCCATCGGTAGCGTCAAGGCCCTCTGGTTGGAAAGCGAAGGGGCAGAAGGCGGGAGGAAGTACACCAAACAGGAGCTAGAGTTCTACAAACAGAAGGAGCGTATAAACGAGGCCTTGAACAAAGCAGCATTGTTCTACTCCGCCCAACTTATCCAGAATCCCCGCGCGGGCGGCGCCCGAAACCACCTGATAGGCCGCAAAGTGACTCCAGAAAGCATCTACAAGTTCGGGATAGGCTACGCACCCAGCGCAGCAGCGGCAGCGATGGCTGCGGCAAAGGGCCTGCCCTGTGGAGGCACTCTCTCAGCCAACCTTACAAGACAGGGCTTTACTGTGGACGAACTAGTTTCGGCGGGTTTATCAATGATATCCACGAACAACTTCAATACCAGTAGCTCTACCGGTAGCTCCACCAGTACATCTACTAGTAGCTCTAGTAGCACCGTAATCGGCGATAGTGCCGGCAAGAATGGCAGCAATAGCGTGGAACTGTACGACCGGTTTCGGGACCGCCTCATGGTGCCTATCCGGTCGCCCCAAGGTCAGGTCTTGGGGTTCGGGGGACGATCCCTGGGCACCGTCCAGAACACCACGAGGAGCAACCCAAAGTACTTGAACTCCCCCGAGACGGCGGTGTTCAAGAAGAACCAGGTGAGGAAGAGTTGGTCGGTAGAGGGCTGTATCTCTATACGCTATCGATGTGCTTTAGACGTACGGTTGGTATTCAGAGGGCTATATATGTGCGCTATTACTATGTCATTGAATGATTGATGACTCATTAGATAGCTGCGATGTAGCTCTATCATCGCCTTAAGTACTATGACCATTCCGCGCAATCATCATACTCACATCGACCCTTCACATCCACCGCACGTCACGATGACCATTGCTCACAATCATCACACTCATATTCGCCCTTACATTTCGTGATCTATACACCGGGACACAGGTGCTCTTTGGGCTGGACATGGCGCGCAAGGCCATGTCGCTGCAGAGCTGCGCTGTTATTGTAGAAGGCTACTTTGACGCCATTTCTCTTCACGACGCCGGAATCACGACTGCAGTGGCTGCGATGGGCACCTCCCTCACCAAGATGCAGGTATATGGATGGTCAGACTTTGGAGGGTCAACGCTCTATATAATTGCTATATCACGCAGTGTTTTTTGGCTCGTTAGATCAGATGTGATACATGTTTACTTCACCCTTGGATACCATGACTATTACCTTCAATCTTTGCATACTAGTATCAGTCCTAACATTTCAACCTTTATCTATCCGCGTGCAGCTTGAGACAGCCGCAAAGGCGAGCAAGGGAAAGGTGGTCCTATTATTGGACGCGGACGAGGCAGGACAGGCCGCCACCCAAAGGGTCGTCGAGACCCTGTTGCCCTCGGTGAACCTTCCCAGTGTCGAGCTCGACCTGCGGGTGGCGGTGCTGCCCTCGGCCACTAGCAAGGACGCAGGTGAGTAGTTTAGGAATATAACTATCTTATGAGCATCATGTCCCAACCATCATACTCATATTGACTTCTGCATCTCATAATACTTCATCGCTCCCCTAACTGTCATATCATGTTGTAAATGACAATTCACCTATAGGTGATCTCGTGTTGGAACTTGGCCTGGACGAGGCGGGACAGCGGCTCACACAGGCCATCAGCGACGCCATCGGGTGGAAGCAGTGGGTGGTTGACAGACTCATCGCGCAGAGTCTGTCTACTGCCAAAGCGGATCACACGGAGACGGATGTATTGGAAGGAAAAGGGGAGACAATGGAATCAGGTGTGCTGCTGCAACCAGACATCATGTCCCGCATAGTGACCACGCTCGCCAAGTTCCTCGGTACGCTAAAGAACAGCTCTGATAGGACTATTCTGGCCTACTACAGTGCGGAAAAGCTGGCCAAAGGCAGGTCGGGGCTGCGGCTGCAGCTGGAGGAGGATATTATCAGCGCTGCGAGGAAGGCGGCAGAGCGCAACAGCCTTTTGGGTAGTCGAAGCGGCAGCGGAACGCCTACTAGTGCTAGCAGAAGAGGCACCTTTCCCTCTAGGAGCCCCTCTGTGAAGGTGCCGTCCAAGACACAGCAGGGGGCACAAGGTCTCTTCAATGATCTCAAGTACAAGCAGAAGCAGCAACAGGGACCACAAGAGGGTCTGGACCAGCAACTTCCCCCAAAAAGTAGAACCAAGGGGGGCTATAGTCTTCCCTTTAGAACACTCAGTGGGTTCGAGCATGAGCTTGGCGGCATCAGTGAGCGAAGCAACAACCGACGCTCGACAATCGCGCCAGAGACTGACTACCATCTAGTGAACATCGGCGACGGTCTGGATGGGGAAGAACTGAGACTGCGCGTAGACAGCTTCATGGCGGATAGCTTGCTGGAGGGTGGGGGGCTCATGGACGACCTCTTGGCGAAGGATGGACTCGCGGGCTCTGCTGCAGGCGGCCGTCGTAGCAAGAAGCGCAATCGCACCAAGGCTTCCGTGTGGGAGGCAGGTAGCCGAAGTATCCAAAGTCTTCTACCAACACAGACAGCAGACGGTGGCAGCGATGTCCAGGGTAACGGAGAGAAAGGGCAGGATGCTGGCAGATCAGACGGACTAGACTCCCACAGCCCCACAGTGGGGGCGGAGCTGGAGCTGCTGGCGACCTTCGTGCATCGACCCCAACTGCGCAGCCAGGTTAAAGCTGCTCTAGCCCGAATCCAGGGGGATGAAGAGAACGGAGAACAGGGAGGAGAACCTTTCAGACAAACAGAAGAGTTGACAGAGCAGTCTTGGGCTTTAGAATCAACCGAGCTTGAGTTGGGGGACGCACTGAGTGGAGATGGTCATGCAGCAGTCTGGAACGTGCTATTGACTGAAGAAGCCGAGCTGCTGCAACTTCCCGGACAGAGCGATGGACTGGGTATGTGCATGTATTTAAGAGTCCTTTGACGACATACTATATTTTTATCAAATATTCAACATAATTATGATTCTCGAACATCCTCAACCATTTATCACAGGCGGCGGGGACCCCCAGGCGCTGTACGTGCGGCTACTTGAGAATCTGGGCCAAGTGTCGACCAAGGCGGGGAAGAAGGCCATGAGCATTCTCGGCACGTTATTGAACGACGAGCCTGGGGGATGCAAGGACAGGCTAGATTCACGGTCAGATGTATGTGCTACGGCTAGGGCAGTACAGGCATGAGGTGGAAGGTTCATACAAACCTGATCCGGGTTGGAACATTTCGGACTGTTCCTTCTTCTTTATCTCGTATCGATGTGTTTTATATTGTGTTCTCACTTTGAGTCAGCAATACTAATCCTAACCACGCCTACGCTTCATCCACCTTTCCACATCCCGCACCTCTTGAAACACAGGTGCAGGCCGAGTTCGGCCTGAGAGCAGCAGTGCAGGTGGTGCAGGAGAGCCGGGCCAAGAGTCGACAACTGGCCATGCTCCGGGATATTGTGTTGTCCACAACTGGCGACACCATTGGTCCCACCGATGCGAAGGATGCCGATTGTGGTGCAGCTCTTGCTTCTGGTGGTGGTGCTGCGGCTACGGTTTCTCTCGCAAAACAACGTCAGGCACAGCGGGTAGAGACGAACTTGCAAGACCTGAGCCGCCAGCGCGCCCGCTTGTTTGAGCTGTTCGGTTCCGAAAAAAGAAGAATTCAGCTGCAGGCCAGCGGGGTAGAAGGCACCACGGAGTCTTTCGCAGGTGGGTAGGCTTTAGTTGGACTCCGGAGACCATTGCACGACTATGCCATTCAAAATTTGATGGCTCATATGAAAGGTTTTTATGCAGTTCTATCTTATGTACGAGTATCATGGCGTGAGATAGATGCGAAAGGTGTAAAGTAGTTCTATCTTACGTATATGTATCATGACGTGCTATAGGTGTGAAAGATTTAGTTCTATCTTACTTATGAGTATCATGACCACTATACCCAACCGTTACACTCATATCAACCCTTGACTATATTTCACTCCGATCTACTACACCTCTGCGCCTGCAGAGCTGGCGGCGATGGGCGCTGAGCGAGAGGAGCAGGAGGACTATTTGCAGGCTGTGCAGGGCGAAGATGCAAGTGTACTTGAAGTACTGGCAACGAGGGACGTGCACGGAAGCATCCCGGACGAGCCCGCCTATAGCGAGGGCGAGTATTCCTATAATGGCAACATCAGCAACGATAATGCAGACAGAGATTCTGACCAGAATCTGCACGATGCTATAGCGGACTCGGCGGACTCTTCCACAGAACCCACAGGTTTACAGGACTCTAAAGGGGGGGTTAGAGTACGTTCGACAGTGATGGAAGAAAGCTTTTCGTATGATTTCGACTTTGCCTTCACAGAAGAGGACACCGAGCACGTGATGAAGGAGGGTGCGGTGTCTCCGGAAGAAGAGGGACTGGCCCAGCTGCAGAAGAGGAACTCTCGCCCCCCTGCTGGCCTGGGCGGCAAGATGGCGGGCCACACTTTCGGCTTAGACGATCTGTACGTTGACAGGAGTGATCTTTGGAGCCATATCTTTATGCCAATATTAACGTGCTACAGATGTATAGATGAACTTCGGAGCTATGTCCCTGTATCATTCGTATTATAATAAATTCTGAGTAGCTCGTAGAAAGGCCTCGTGCAGCTCCGTCACATACTACAATCATGTTATCATATCATACAATTGTCATGCTCATAATGACTCCTAAACGTCCATCGTACGTCATTGCAGGTACGACCAGCCGCAGCAGGAATGGCGCCGGGGCGAGGTTGCGGGAAGGGGAAACAAGCGGACGAAATACGGTAAATAGTGAGTTTGGTAAGATTTGTGGAATGTGTATAGTGATGTCTACGCTTTATAAAAAGAAGAAATTGTGAAATTCAACTCATCTACACGGTGATATGGTTGTTACATTACTTAAAAATCTTGATGCACTGTCATTCTAAGAATTGTTTACCTCATGACAAAGCTGCTTTCTGTCTGCGCATCTAGGAAGCCTTGCAACGTATCAAGATGACTGGCCAGCCCTACCGGAATAACCCGTTTGTACTTCATCATGAGATGGCTGAGCATGGCTTCCTCTTTGCCTCTGTTTGCGTCCAGGATCTCGTCCAAAAAGGGCAGCTTCTCCGGCAGGTTGATGCCTATGTAGAAGCCCTTCAGCTCCGATCGCCAGTCAATGTCCCCTGACGTGCGGTGCGTGACAGACTGCGCTGGGTTCATCCCGTTTTGACTCTTGCGGGAAGGGGAGGATGGGCCTGACGTGCTATTTCGGGCAGGGGAGTCGGAGTGATCACGTCTCTCCATTCCGCTCATGTGTTTGTCCTGCTGCCCCGACGGCACCTTGCTGCGGCTGTTCATCACCATAGAGCGCTGTTGGCCCTGACCGAATGCGAGATTCACCGCTCCCCCGGAGTGCATAACTTCTCCCGTGCCCGAGTCCACGGCACATTCGTCGTACACGGATTTCAAACGATGGCTCCAGGCCTTTACGAAGTCCTGTGCCCCCAATTCCTTGTCTATGTCCTCTCCTAAATTTGCATCACTCATATCAGCGTCGTGATTTCCATCTTGATCCCTTTTATACTCATCCGAGGCTTTGTCTTCCCCCTCTCTGTCGTCAGGTAATGCGTATCTATGGCATGCGATAGTAATATTTCAGAGTCATTATGAGTACGATTGTTAGGTGTGATGGTTATGAAACTATATCATATGATAGAGCTACACTAAACCTTTAACATGAACCATTTCAAAGTGGGTAGTATATCTATGACGTAGAGATACAGCCTCTTAACTATAGTTCACCCTTACATTAATTCACGTACTCGCTTAACATGTGGGCATTGCTGTCGCGGAAAAGCGTATCTGCAGCCTGTTGCTCCATTTCTGCACGCTCCTGAGCCGTGAAATTGCGATAGAAAGACAGCTGTCCAGGACCAGTGAGTCCCGTGCCGTTATCAATGAGACCTGATGGTTTGGTGGCGTCGATGCCTTTGTTCTTCATGGGCCCACTGATGGCCGCTTGGATGTGTCTCCACGCAGCGAGCTTTAAGGGAGGGCAATCGTATCTGTCCGCCAGCTCGTGTAATTGGTTACAGTTCTTGTCGTCGACGGCTTTCATAAGGAAGATCCAGCAACTCTGCTCCAGGCCGTGAAGCTCCAGGCGGCGAATGACTTTCAACAGCTTCTCCGCATTATCTACTGTGATCATGATGGGCAGACCATACATATAGTCTAACACTGCACTAAACGCGTCAGGTTCGAAGAACTCAAGATGTTCCACCTCTTCGCTCGTACCTGAACTCAGCAGGGCCCGCAACCATCTGCTCCAGCCGCTCACCACCACACGGTGCGCATTGAACAACGTCCCTTTGCACAGAAACGCGACATCACAAAATGTGCCTTCAACGCGTAGGTCTTGAAACATGGCTAGGACCTTGCTCTTCTCGGTATCCGTGGGAATCACATGCGCATCGAGAATTTCTACCGCATCGGGATCCGCATTCCAAGCATACTCTTCTCCCGCTCCAGCATCAGAATGGCTATCTAGAGACTCATCCACTTGAGAATCGGTGTAACTCATGTTCAATTCTTACCGCGAATGTACCGTAAATTACCGCAAAAAACTTCGAGTCGGTTATAAACTGCACGTCAAAAACGTGCGTTCAGTCTCAACGAGCCCAAGAAACGAAATTTCACTGTGGCTCAAACAGCTACCTTGACAAACAAGTCTTATTCATCTCCCCGCTCTTTGCGAGGGGTTACAAGCTAGTAAGAGAAGATGCAGTCCATTTCTCTTCTTTTGTTGTGTTTATCGGCTTGTTTGCTTCCATCGGTTTATGGAAGTCCTTGTCCGAATGATTGCTATGGGCATGGTCGATGCCACTCGCCAGGGATGCAATGCAAGTGTTTCGATGGATACACTGGGGCGGATTGCTCTGAATTCACGTGTCCTTTTGGGGCTGCGTGGACGGACTTTGCGACGGGCACTGATATTGCTCACCAAGACGCGGAATGTTCGAACATGGGAGTTTGCGATCGTACAACTGGGACCTGTTCTTGCAGAGTTGGATTTGAAGGAAATGCATGCGAGAGGAAGTCCTGTCCTGGTTTCTGTAGCAACAAGGGAAAGTGTCAAAGTATGTATTATCATGCCCAGACGAAGGACCCAGGAGCGGGCACCGTGTTCTCGTATGAAACCATATGGGACGCCCACAAAATATACGGTTGCAAATGCGACGACGAATACTCTGGCAATTCCTGCTCTATGCGCGTGTGTCCTGTGGGCGACGACCCCCTCACCGGCAATGGTGCCGATGTGCCATCCAATCCAGCACAGAAGAACGACCAGCAGGCCGTCACATGCAAAGCGGGTGGCGGGTCGTTCACCCTCACATTCCGAGGCAAAACTACCACTGTGCTGCAGTACAACTCCGATCAGAGCACGATTCAGTCTGCATTAGAGGCATTGCCCACCCTTGGTGTAGGGCACGTCACTGTCCTCATGACTGGAGCGCAGGCCTGTTCTGAATCTGGCTCCCTCTCCACCTCTTTCACTGTGGAGTTCCTGCAGGAGTTCGGGAACCTGCCCCTACTAGTGCCGAATCAAGAGAATTTATACAATTTGAATGCTGTGTCTGGAAATGTCATCCTCACCGTGGCCAAGCAGATTGTAGGGACCAAGGAGGCCAGCCCCTGCTCAAACCGAGGGCTGTGCGACACTGGGTCCGGGTATTGCATGTGCAACATCAACTACGACACCTCCAATGGCTACGCTGCGTCGGGCACCCGTGGCGACTGCGGATATCCCACCGCCACTATCCAGGCCTGTCCTGGGTCCATCGCCTGCTCTGGCCACGGCGAGTGCGCCAACAGTCCAACGTACAAGTGCTCCTGCAGTGTGGGGTGGACTGGTTCCGATTGCTCGGAGCGCTTGTGTCCTGCAGATGTGCCCTGGTTCGGGTTTCCTACTGACGATAACAAGGCCCACCTTGAACCTACGGCTGTGGAGTGCAGTAACATGGGTACTTGCGACCGCGCAGCAGGCGTTTGTGCGTGTGATAGTGGCTTCACTGGGTCCTCTTGCAACCAGCTCACGTGCCCTGGTTTGACGGAACTTTGCTCAGGGCACGGTCAGTGTCTGGATATGAACACTCTGGCGAAGCTCACTAAGAAGAATGGTGAATATGCAGGGTTTACCTATGGTAACACACCTAACAATCCGGTGACATGGGACGCGCTTAAGGTCTTTGGCTGTCTATGCGACGACATGTACACAGGGTACGATTGCTCCCATCGCACGTGTGCCACAGGAGACGATCCACAGACCACCGAACAGCTGGACGAGAGACAGATCATTGCATGTACGGACGCTGACGTCATAGGCACGATTTCCTTCAAGTTCAGAGAACAGCAGACCGTCCAACCCGTGGCTGCTGCGGCTACCAAGGCTGAGGTAAAAGCCGCGCTCGAGGGTCTGTCCAGCATCGGCACAGTAGAAGTAGACACACTGGCAGTGCTGGATGCGGACTCCCTGTGCACTGCTGCGGGCAACCAGTTCGCGATTACGTTCAAGACGGAGCACGGCAACCTGCCTATGATCCAGGTCATCGACGCCAGTATCGACACCATCGCCGTGACCGAGGAGGTAAGCGGCACTAAAGAGCAAATGGAGTGCGCGGGCAGAGGCACATGCAACGTCCTCACGGGGCAGTGTAACTGCTTCCCCGGATACGGCTCTTCCGATGGTATGGGCGGTGCTGGGCAGACCGGGGACTGCGGGTACATCGAGCCGGTGGCTACTTTACTAGATCAGTAACGATTCAATAATCAAATACCGCATATTGCACAAAGTTAATATTAAGAAAGCGAATATATATAATGAAAATCTACGTTACTTATCATAGAATGATAAACACATACTTTGTCGAAAGATTCGCTAGCATTGAGTCATTCACTTACACTCTCAATAATCCACCATCCTAGTTTCACCTGAATTTGTTCCTTGTCTCTCCCTAGAATCGCCTGTCCCTGTTGTATACTTGCTCTGACTGTCCATCGTTACCAGACTCACTCCATCCGAGGGATCTCCCGCCAAAGCAATGTCTTTAGGTGCGTTTTTCATCGTGCACCATCCGAATATTTTGAATTTCTGTTTCACTATCCCCAGCCAGAAGACAAAGAACAGCATGTAGAACAACTGTAAGCCTATATACCACCCATAAGCAATAACGTACTCGGTGTTCAGGAAAAAGTACGGCCATGGGCGGATTTGCGCTCCAGCTACAAGGATCCAAGCGAACACCACATACACATACATGAACACTAGCCCCACAAGACAATTGCGAGGCTGCGCCCGTATACTGTTCTGCGCTGTCTCCACTAGGAAGAAAAGGCTATTGGTCAGATGGAATGTGACGTTCCAGAACTCCATGCTGTTGTCCAGCACGCCGAAGGCCACAACAGATACGAACAGGGCACAGCTGCCGGTCACATCGCTAGCCGTCTTCAGCCACACGGCCATCTGGGCTCTCTTAGACGGGCTTAGCAAGAACGAAATTTCCTGCTTGTTGTCGGGGTCCAGAAAAAATTGCACAGAACATATAGTCGCCGCAAGGAAGTAAAGACTCAACAGAATGATGTTCCAAATCGTGAAGTACCAATAGTTTGGATCATAAGTCACCCATCGATACACCCATGCCAAGCAGAAGAACCAGCAGAAGCTGCAAATTCTGGTCACCAGAAGCACGTGATTCGCCATGCTCACCTTCCCGGGTCTTGCCCAGAGGCTTTCCGCTACGACCCGATATTCATCGCCATCTTCTTTCTCCGGTTCTACGTACTTGTGTAACAATCCCACCAATACAGCCCACACAAGCGTGGTAACAATGATAACTCCTGTCAGTTGTCCCATACCTGAAGTGCTAAGTAGAAGCGATTGAAACAATTCCAAAAAATAATTAGTTCTGCAACTGTAATTACATTTCCATCTATTGCGCGCGATAAAATAGTTAATAGTATGTTAAAGATACATATTCGATCGCAAGCTACAAAGGTGTGATAATATGCGTCATTAGAAGTGGAATTTTGTCATGAATGGACTTTATTTGCCCGATATTCAGAAGCTGGCTGAGATGGCACCTCCTGAGCTCCTGTCTGATGCTGCGGGAGGGAAGCAAGAGGACACATTAAATGAAGGAAGCGCGTCATTATTGTTACCAAAGCTTGGATTAAGTGATGTGT